>ENA-UEYD01001225-UEYD01001225.1-human-gut-metagenome-genome-assembly--contig:-NODE-1225-length-19477-cov-5.593093_pt1 | contig 19477 bp, 8 predicted proteins | sample MGYA00242907_ERZ507875 | MGnify/ENA primary metagenome ERZ507875 (study PRJEB26167, sample SAMN06115506) | human gut metagenome | host: Homo sapiens | place: China:Shandong | collected 2015-08-07...
ACAGCGTTGGATATGGATAAGATCATTGTCGGTCGTTACAAGATAGGTACTTCTGCCCGTCAGGTGAATCCGCGTGCTCTGGGTACTCAGAATAACAACTGGTCTAACCAGACTTCCGCTTCACGCGGTGGTTTTAATGCTGAGATTGCAGAGTTATCCAACTTGCGTGGAGATGTTAAGACTCGTACTATCTTTAAACCTACCAACGGTTCTTCTGTTCCTGATTTGAAACTACATTGGGATGCTGAACGCCTGATGTTCTCTATGGTAGATACCGACCGCCGCTGGCAAGTATTTGAAGTGAAACTGGATGGTACCGGTTTGAAGAAGCTCATAGAAACTCCGGAAAAAGACTTGGAATTCTTTGATGCTACTTATTTGCCTTCCGGCAAGCTTATCGCTGTATCCAATATCGGTTATAATGGCGTACCTTGCGTGAATGGTAATGATGAGGTAGGTAATATGTGCCTGTATGATCCGAAAGATGGTTCTTTGCGTCGTCTGACCTTTGACCAGGATGCTAACTGGGCGCCAACGGTTATGAATAATGGCCGTATCATGTACACGCGTTGGGAATATACGGATTTGACTCACTATTTCTCCCGTTTTGTAATGCACATGAATCCGGACGGAACGGAACAGAAGTCTTTGTACGGTAGTGGTTCTTATTTCCCGAACAGTACGTTCGATGCCAAACCGCTGCCCGGTGGTTCATCACAGTTTATCGGTGTGATTTCCGGTCACCATGGTGTGACACGTTCCGGTCGTTTGATGTTGTTTGATCCTTCAAAGAGCCGTAAATCAGAGAAAGGTATGTTACAGGAATTGCCTTTCCGCGACCGTAAGATAGAACCGATTGTAAAAGACCGTTTGGTGGATGGCGTATGGCCTCAGTTTATCAAGCCTTATCCATTGACGGATAAATATTTCCTGGTTACTGCTAAGCTGAATGAAAGTGCCCTGTGGGGAGTCTATCTGATTGATATATACGATAACCTCACGTTGATTGCCGAATTTGAAGGGGAAGGTCTTATTTGCCCGACTCCGGTTGTGCAGCGTCCGGTACCTCCGGTGATTCCTGAAAAGATTAATCTGGCCAGTAAAGAGGCTACCGTATTCATTCAGGATATATACGAGGGTGAAGGCCTGGAAGGTGTGCCCCGTGGTACAGTAAAAGCATTCCGTGTGCTTGCTTATGAATATGCTTATAACAGAACTCCGTCCGACCATTGGGCGCAAGGTGTTCAGAGTGGTTGGGATATCAAGCGTTTGTTGGGTACCGTTCCTGTAGAAGAAGACGGTTCTGCGATATTTAAGATTCCTGCCAATACCCCGATCTCATTGCAGCCGTTGGATTCGGAAGGACGTGCCATTCAGTGGATGCGTAGCTGGCTGACCGGTATGCCGGGAGAAACTGTTTCTTGTGTAGGTTGCCACGAAGACCAGAATCAATTGCCTATACCGAAACGTGTGAAAGCTTCGGCTATGGCGCCCCATGAAATTACGAAGCCGGAAGGTGGAGTACGTTCTTTCACTTTCGATCTGGAAGTACAACCTGTGCTGGATCGTGCTTGTATCGCCTGCCACGATGGTTCCAATAAACTGGCTGACTTTACAGGTGGGAAGATAGATAAGTTCTCCGGTTTCGGAGTCAGTTACTTGAATCTGCATCCTTATGTGTACCGTCAAGGTCCAGAAGCGGAGATTGAAGTGCTCGATCCGTATGAATATCATGCTTCCGTGAGTCCGTTGATCAAGATATTGAAGACGGGACATCATGGAGTGGAACTGACTGACAAAGAATGGCAAGCTCTGTACAACTGGATTGACTTCAATGCTCCTTATCATGGCAAGTTTAAAGCCAATGAATTTAAGGGAGTGGAACAAATCAGCCGCCGTACGGAATTGACGGAGAAATATGCCCGCTCCGGTGTAGACTGGCAGGCTGAGATCCGGTCGTATGCTAAATACTTGGAAGGACAAGAGAAACCGGCTCCAGTGAAACCGGAAAAGAAGGAGTATAAAGACAAGGATGTAAAAGTCAAAGGTTGGCCGTTTGATAAAGCTGCTGCCCAGACTATGCTTGCCAAAGAAGGAAAAACGAAAATGAGCATTGAATTAGCTCCGGGTGTAAAGATGAATTTTGTCCGTGTTCCTGCCGGTTCATTTGTGATGGGTAGTAACAGAGGTCATTCCGATTACTCTCCTGCTCATAAGCAAGTTGTGAAGAAAGGATTCTGGATGGGTGAGATCGAAGTCAGCAATGAACAGTTCCGCACAATCTTCCCGGAACATGACAGCCGCTTCATCCGCCAATTATGGAAAGACCATGTACACCAAGGCTATCCTGCCAATAACCCTGAACAGCCTGCTATCCGTGTGAGCTGGGAAGAGGCAATGGCATTCTGCAAGAAACTGAGTGAAAAGACCGGTAAGACTGTTACTCTTCCTACCGAGGTTCAGTGGGAGTGGGCCTGCCGTGCAGGTAGCGACGGTGAGTTCTGGTATGGTTCTTTAAACACAGACTTTGGTAAGTTTGAGAATCTGGCTGACAAGCATTTGAATCTGATGGCGGTAAAAGGAGTGAATCCGATGCCGATGCGGGAAAATGATCCTTGGTACAAGTACTACACTTATCAACCTAAAGAAAATGGTGTGGATGACGGCAATATGCTGATGGTGAAAGGCGGTGGATACCAGGCTAACGCGTGGGGACTCTATGACATGCAGGGTAATGTTGCCGAATGGACATCCTCTGATTATCTGCCTTATCCTTACAATGAAAAGACGCAAGGTACGGGTACGGAGAAAGTGGTTAGAGGCGGATCATGGAATGATCATCCGAAAGCGTCCACCACATACTACCGCAGATCGTATCTGCCTTGGCAGAAAGTATATAATGTAGGCTTCCGTGTGATTATCGAAGATTAGAGAATAAGCTACACCAGCTACGAGCTAGAAGCTACGAGTGCCTTTCGGCGTGTTATTTATAGACTATCTCAATTCCCCTCCTCCCGGGAGGAGGAGAACTGAGATACTTCGGTTACTATGCCGAAAGGTACTCGTAGCTTGTAGCCCGTAGCTGTTGTAGCTACTATATAAGTAAATATGAAAACTATAGGTTTAGTGGCCGGTCCGTGTAGTGCGGAAAGTCGTACACAAATGTTGGAAACAGCAAGAGGATTGAAAAAAATGGGCGTTGGCATTCTGCGTGCCGGCTTGTGGAAGCCCCGTTCGCGCTGTGGAACATTTGAGGGAGTTGGCGAAGGAGGACTGGACTGGATGCGAGAGATACAACAGGAACTGGGACTTCGGGTTATGACTGAGGTGGCACTTCCCTGCCACGTGGAAGCTGTACGGAAAGCCGGTCTGGATATGATCTGGATTGGTGCACGTACTACGGTCAACCCTTTTATGATGCACGAACTGGCAGAATCCCTGCGCGGGTGCGATATGCCGGTATGGGTGAAGAATCCTGTATGTCCCGACGTAGACTTATGGATTGGTGCGGTAGAACGCCTTCAACAGGCCGGACTGAAAGACATCCGCATCATTCATCGTGGCTTCTGCACGGTAGATAGTTCTCCTTACCGCAATGCCCCCCTTTGGGAGTTGGCGGAACGTTTTCATACTCATTTTCCTGAATTGCCTTTCTACTGTGATCCGAGCCATATCGGAGGAAAACGTGAATTATTGGCGGCTATTTGCGAGAAAGCCATATCTTTGCACGCCGACGGTCTGTTTATAGAGTCGCATTGCTGTCCGCAGAAAGCTCTTTCTGATGCTGCCCAGCAACTGACACCACCGGCACTGGCAGAATTGTTGGTTACGTTGAATGTTTCAATAGAATGACAGATAGATCATAAAACAATTGAAAGGATATATCCGCACATGAAAAAAGTAAGCTCCTCCCTGAAAGCAATGTTCACCTCGTGGAAGATAACATTGATATTGCTGGTGCATTATGTGATCCTGCTGGCTGCCGCAACTTTTGTCGAGAAGGCGCAAGGGATGGCGATGGCAAGGGAAATAATCTATAACAATCCGCTTTTCTATCTTCTGCAATTTCTTTTGATTCTCAATTTCTGTGCTACTGCCTGGCAAGCCCGTCTGTGGAGCCAGCGCAAATATGGAGTCTTACTGTTGCATATCTCTTTTATTGTAATACTGTTGGGAGCATTGGTGACCAATATGTTTGGTTTTGAGGGCATTGTGCATATCAGGGAAGGAGAAACCGTGTCCCAAATGCGTACAACGAAAGACCAACGCCCGTTGCCTTTTTCCATCCGCCTGGATGATTTTAAGTTAGTTCGTTATCCCGGTTCTCACAGCCCTTCTTCTTTTGAGAGTTTCCTAACCATTCATACGGAAGAGGGAGAACGGAGCGAACACATCTACATGAATAAGGTGATTTATGAGCAGGGATACCGGCTCTACCAGTCCTCCTATGATGCCGATGAACAGGGCACCATCTTGACCGTCAATAATGATACGGTAGGAACAGGTATTACGTATGCCGGATATCTGTTGCTGCTTGCCGGTATGCTGCTGACCCTGGCAGATAAAAAGTCTCGTTTCCGCCAACTGGCAAAACAATTGAAACGGGTGACTCCTCTTTTGTTACTGGCTTTTCTTCCCACCCTTTCCTTTGCGCAAAAGGCAGAAACGGAACATCTGCTGAAGAACACCATCCCTGCCGAACAGGCTGAGCAATGGGGACGAATGCAGATACAATGTCCTACAGGCCGTATTGAACCTGTAGATACTTATACGGACAAACTCTTGCGCAAGATCTACCGTAGCGATATTTTCGAAGGACTTAGTTCCGAACAGGTCATTATCGGTTTTCTTATGAATCCGTCTTACTGGGGAAATATTCCTTTTATCCGCCAGACTAATAAAGAATTACCGCAAGCCTATTCTCTGCCCGAAGGTAAATATATCCGTTTCTTTGATGTATTCAGTGAAGATGGCAGCTATCTGATTTCCGATGCCGTAGACAAGGCATATTCCCGTCCGGCAGCCGAACGTTCGCGGCTTGAAAAGGACCTGTTGAAGCTGGACGAAAAGATTAATATCCTGTATTCCCTGCAACAAGGAAAGATGTTTGCACTGTTCCCGTTGCCGGGAGATACGAGTGGCAAATGGTATTCTCCGGGAGATGATTTAAGTGTGTATTCCGGGAAAGACTCTCTGTTCGTATCGAAAATCATACCGTGGTATCTGGGAGAAGCTTTTGATGCCTTGCGTACCGGTACATGGGAGAGCGCAGGAGAGGTGCTTTCCATGATGAACGTGTATCAACAGAAGCAGAGCGCCACACCTTTGCTGACGGAGAAGCAAGTGTCGTGGGAACTGTTTTATAATAAAGCACGTTTGTTCTTCTGGTCGGCTATGGGTTATATGGCGGTCGGACTGTTATTGTTGATATTCGTGGTAGGGCAGTTGCTGAAACCCAGACGCTGGGTTAAAACCGTTATCATTCCCTTGGTGGCATTGGTTGTGCTGATCTTCTTGTTGCATACTTCCGGAATCGGTATCCGTTGGTACATATCCGGGCGTGCTCCCTGGGCCAATGCTTATGAGTCCATGATATATGTAGCCTGGGCTACAGCGTTGGCGGGACTTTTGTTTATCAAGCGTTCCTCCATGACGTTGGCTTTGGCGGCTTTCTTCGCAGGTATCATCTTGTTTGTTGCCAACCTGAACTTCATGGACCCCGAAATCACTCCTCTGGTTCCGGTGTTGAAGTCTTATTGGCTGATGATACATGTGGCTGTAATTACGGCAAGTTATGGCTTCTTCGGCATCAGTTTCCTGCTCGGTCTGCTTACCCTTGCATTCATGAGTGCCGGCAATCCCTCAAAAGTAGCCTTGTTGCAGCCCCATATCCGTGAACTCCGCATCATCAATGAAATGTCCCTGCATATAGGGCTTTATCTGTTGACGGCAGGCATCTTCCTCGGTGCTGTTTGGGCAAATGAGTCATGGGGACGTTATTGGGGCTGGGACCCTAAAGAGACTTGGGCATTGATTACGATGGTGGTTTATGCTTTTATCCTGCATGCACGCTTTCTTCCCGTCCTCCGTTCGGATTATGCATTCAGTGTCATGTCCGTACTGGGCCTTGCTTCGGTACTGATGACTTACTTCGGTGTGAACTACTATCTGTCCGGTCTTCATTCGTATGGCGGAGGCGATACACCGCCGGGACTGACTGCCGTCTTCATTACGTACGCCTGCGCTTTTGCGCTGATGATTTATGCAGGGTATAGTCAGCGTAAGCAGTAAATTTCTTATTCTTTCTCACCCCTTTGAGAATATTTGCTCAATGCGATGAGAAAGAATACTCAATACGATGAGAAAAAACTCTCGCTACGGTGAGTATTTGATCTCAATAAAGCGAGAATTTGATGATTGTGGTGAATCAGTTTGCCAATCTCTAATTCTATCGCTGAACTATCCTGTCTGAGAGGTCTATATACGCTATTTTGAGCTAATAGTTCAAGCATTTGGAACGATCTTTCAAACCCTTCAGACCCAAATTCCCTAATTTTGCCATAGTTATTAATCTGCTAACAATACTATGGAATGAAGACGCACAAGATCTTACTTATCCTATTTGCCGCCTTTTCAGGCTGGTGTGGAACAATGAACGCCCAGGATGCCGATTTGAAGAAACGTATGAAAGATGCCGATCCGAAAGTGATAGGTATGCGCATAGTCAATAAGTTCCTGGTCACCCCTCATACCCGCTTTGGAAATCCGCGGGCGGAAAAAGCTCCCAATTATGTGACTTATCCTGATGCCTGCACCTGGTTGGGTGCCTTATGGTTCAGCAAAGCCGTGAAGAATAAAGATATGCAGCAGCGGCTGAAGGAACGCTTTGAACCCTTGTTTACTACAGAAAAGAATATGCTTCCCCGCATGGTGCACGTGGACTATAACGTGGTAGGCGCTGTTCCCCTCGAAATCTATATGCAGAAGTTGGGCGACCGGAAATATTTCGATCTCGGAATGAAGTATGCCGATACCCAATGGGAAGTTCCTGCCGATGCCAAACCGGAGGAGAAAGCGTATGCCGAGCAGGGCTATTCCTGGCAAACGCGTGTATGGATTGATGACATGTTTATGATAACCACCATACAGTCGCAAGCCTATCTGGCTACGGGTGACCGGAAATATATAGACCGCGCAGCTGCTGAAATGGCAATGTACCTGGAGAAGATACAACGACCGAACGGTCTTTTCTATCACGCTCCCACAGCCCCTTTCTTCTGGGCACGTGGCAATGGCTGGATGGCTGCCGGAATGTCTCGTCTGCTTTCCGTACTTCCGAAGGATAATCCAAACCGTCCGGTTATTATGGAAGCCTATAAAAAGATGATGGCTACTTTACTCGAAAATCAGGACCCCGATGGAATGTGGCACCAGCTGATTGATGAACCCGCTTCGTACAAAGAGACTTCCGGTACGGCAATGTTCACCTATGCCATGCTGGTGGGTGTGAAACATGGTTGGCTCGATAAGAAAACCTATGCTCCTGCCGCCACAAAAGGATGGTTGGCATTGGTTTCATATATCAATGATGAAGACGAGATAACAAACGTATGCGAGGGAACCAATATCAAGAATGACAAGAACCATTACATGAACCGCAAACAAATCACCGGTGACCTGCACGCTCATGCTCCATTGTTATGGTGCGCTACGGAGTTGTTGACGAAATAAGCCTATCACATTTTTTTGACCTATGAGAAAACATATTCTTTTGCTGATAACCTTGTTGGCAACCCTGGAAGTAACCGCGCAGAATAATGAGAACTTCTATTTCTCAAACCTGAATCTGAAAGATGGTTTGTCTCAGATCTCTGTGCTTAAAATATTCCAGGATACCAAAGGTTTCATCTGGTTTGGTACGCGCAACGGATTGAATCGTTATGATGGCAGTGAGTTCGTGATCTATAAACATGATCCGAAGGACTCTCTGACACTGAGTGATAATCATATCTGGAGTTTGGCCGAAGATAACGACCGCAATTTGTGGATTGGTACGGCACGCGGATTGAATAAACTCGACCTGAAAACCAACCGTATCAAACCGTTTGTTGACGAACGATACGGTGCTTTTGCCAAAAGTGAAGTACGCTGCCTGACGGTAGACTCCCGTAATCGCCTTTGGATAGGAACTACCAAGGGGCTGTACCTGTATGTGCCTGCAATGGATGTATTTCAGCGTATAGACCTGAACGGGAAGATCAAAGATGAATTCATCTCTGTAGTCTACGAAACGAAGCAGCATCAGATTCTGATAGGTACTTCTACGAAAGGCCTGTTTGTCTGCGATATGAACATGAAAGTGCAACGGCAGTTGACTACCCGGACGCCGGGACTTCATCTGCTTGGCAATAGTATCTCTACTATCTATGAAGATTCAAACGGAACGTTATGGGTGGGAAGCGGACTGAGCGGATTGTATCGCATAAACTTTGAGAAAGAGGAAATGGTGACCTACCATAAGGGTAACAGTATTCTAACGAGCAATAGCGTCAGAGCCATATCAGAGTTGCGCGGAATGTTGCTTATCGGTACGTTCGACGGGCTATATACCATCGATCTTTCTACTAATTCTTTCTGGAAACATACGGATGCTTCCCTTGAAAAGGGGAATCTGAGTCACTTTTCCATTTATTCATTGTTTGTAGACAGGAGTCAGACGGTATGGGTGGGGACGTATGCCGGCGGAGTGAGTTTCTCCAGCCGCTTTAACAACCGCTTTGATTTCCATGATCCTGCTACGGTGTTTGATGCATTGTTTGGGATATACGGTTGTATGGTTTCCACTCCCAGTGGTTCTTTATATATGGCAACGGAGGGCAGGGGGCTGCTCGATTATAATCTGGAAAACAGGCAATATGCGTATTATCCGATAGATAAGGCTTCAAAGTTGCAGTACAGTCAGAATATTATAAAAGGGCTTCTGTTGGAAGATGATATACTTTGGTGCGGAACGAATAAGGGATCTATCTATCAATTCAATACCCGTACTAAGAAATATACGTTCTATTATCAGTTACCGGGGGAAATGTCCATTTACTCCATGCTTCGTGATAAGGATGATAGTCTGTGGATTATAACTTCCGATTCACGTATGGGAGTGATGCGCTTGTCGGATAAAAAGGAACTTCAGAAACACTTTCCTATTAATGGCGGAAAGGACAGTTGTCTGTTTGCCAGTTCGCGCTGCATACTGAAGTTGCGTGATGGGGTAATGCTGATTGGCAGCCGTAATGATGGTCTGATAAAGTACGATGTAAATAGGGAAGAGGTGGTTTACTATGATACGGATGAGAAAGAGCCTCGTCGGTTGCTTAGTAATTACGTGACGGGTATTGTGCGTGATAGTTCCGGTCGTATCTGGATTGGTACGTTCGGCGGCGGTATTGCTTTGTACGAGGAAGAAAAAGGAATAGTAAAGACCGTAACGAAGGAACAGGGATTGATAGAGAATGATATTTGCTCCATTGTGGAAGATAGCGACAATAACCTATGGATCAGTGCGAGCAATGGCATCTCAAAATACAATCTGAAGACAGAGGAGTTTACCAATTACAATTCTCTGAATGGCATCGGAGTCTATGAGTTTACTCCCCATAGTGGTTTATTACTGCCCAATGGAGAAATCTGCTTTAGCGGTAACAATGGCTTTGTGACCTTTAGTCCGCAGGAGTTGCAATTAAATTCTTTTGTACCGCCATTGGTGTTCACGAAATTGGTAGTGAATAACCAGGTGATTGAACCGGAAGATGAAACCAGAATATTGGACACCGTGCTGGATGGTATGGAAGAAATAGAGCTGAGTTATAATCAGAATAATATCTCTATCGGTTACTGCGCACTGAACTTTGTTTTTGCCCGGCAGAATCAGTATGCCACTTTCCTGAAAGGCTACGATAAAGATTGGAATTATATTGGCAATCGTCGGGAAGCCTACTATACGAACTTAAGTCCGGGAACCTATATATTTGAAGTGAAGGCTTCTAATAATGATGGAGTCTGGAGCCAACAGACACGTAAGATACGCATCATTGTGCATCCACCCTTGTGGAAAACCTGGTATGCTTACCTGTTTTATGCCATTGCTTTTGTTTTTATAATGACACTCATCATGTATTATATATCGAAGAAGCAAAAGCTGGAGCGTGAATTGCAATTCAAACAGAAGGAGAAACTGCAATTGGAAGAGTTCCATCAGGCGAAGATACGTATGTTTACCAATTTCTCCCATGAACTCCGCACTCCGCTTACATTGATTATTGCACCTTTACAGGATCTGGTGTCTATGCCGGAATTCTCTTCCAGTGTGAAGAATAAGCTGAGCCTGATATTCAGTAATGCCCAACGCCTATTGCTGCTCGTGAATCAGTTGATGGATCTGCGCAAGAACCAGGAGGGTAAATTGAAATTGCATATTGCCAAAACGGATATGAATCTGTTCCTGCAAGAGATTTACTATGCCTTTAACCATCTTGCAGCAAAGAAATCCATAGAATTTACTTTTGAGAAGAGTGAGGAGAGAATGTCGGCATGGTTTGATAAGTCTATCGTGGAAAAGGTGGTTTTTAATCTCTTGTCCAATGCGATGAAGTTTACTCCGAATAATGGTAAAGTTGTGTTTTCATTGTCCCGGTGTACCTTTGCCGAACTTCCGTCGGAACAGCAGGCGGAATTGAATAAGATGCCTGCCGATACCCGGTTTGCCTGTCTCTCGGTTACCGATTCCGGGAAGGGTATTACGGAGGAAGATATGAAGAATATATTTGCACCTTTTTATCAGGGTGAAGATGACAATAAAGAGAATGTGGGTACGGGTATCGGTCTGAGTCTGACACGCTCAATCGTGCTTCTGCATAAAGGCACTATTTCCGTATCCCATAATCAGCCTACGGGTACGATCTTCAAGGTTTATATTCCGATCAGCAATTCTGTCTACGGCAAGGAGCAATTGGTGGAGGATGATGAAGAGCAGGTAGTGGAGGACGTTATCCCGTCAGCCAAGGAAATGCATTTTGAGATAGAGAAGAAGTGGACTGTACTTCTGGCGGAAGATAATGATGAAGTAAGAGCTTACGTCAAAGAATGTCTGGATCCTTATTTCTATGTGCTGGATGTAAACAATGGTAAGGATGCACTGGAACTGAGTCTGGAGAAATATCCGGATTTGATACTGAGTGATATTATGATGCCGCAGATGGACGGACTGGAACTGTGTTCACGTGTGAAGCAGGACTTACAGCTTGGGCATATTCCGGTTGTACTGATGACGGCCAAGTCCATGGTGGTTCATATCAAGGAAGGCTTTTCGGTGGGCGCTGATGACTATATCGTGAAACCTTTCAGTATGGATGTGCTGATTTGCCGTATCAACAGTTTGCTGGAATCCCGTGAGAAACTGAAGAAACTATATGGAAAGAAGTTCTCTCCGGAAGCGATGGGTATCGAGATTGTTTCGGGGGATGATCGGTTCACGCAGAGTTTCTTTGAGATTATAGAGAAGAATATCTCTAATCCGGAGCTTGGGGTGGACTTGTTGAGCCAGGAGTTAGGGCTGAGCCGTGCCAACTTGTATCGGAAACTAAAAGCGGTAACGGAGCTTTCTCCAACAGAGTTGATACGTAATAAACGTTTGGAGATAGCTGCCAAACTCTTGTTGGAATCCAGTTATACGGTTTCTGAAATATCGGTCTACACAGGCTTCAATAGTCATGCTTATTTCACCAACTGCTTCAAGTCATTTTATGGCTATTCACCTTCAGAGTGGGTACAAAGGCATAATGATAAGGGAGAAACTCCCAAATAGCTCCTGTTTTACATATCGTTTGGAATAGAATCTCAAATGAATAAGACAATATTGAAAGTTGCGCTAAGATAAATCGCCTATCTTAGCGCAATCTTTTTATGGAGAATTTAATCTTTAAATCAATATCAACATTAGTAAGAATAACTATTATGAAATTTAAAACAGGATTAGTATCATTATTGGTCGTATGTGGAGCATGCAGCCAAGCGACAAAAGAAGCGGATGTCGTAAAAGACAGTTTTGATTTTGCCGGACAGCAGTTGAAGTATGCATTTACGCAAATAGATTCTGCTAAAGCAAGCATGCCGGAGGAACAACTGAAAAGGAAACCGGTTTCTCCCCGCACGATAGAAGATAACGGTGCCTTGCGCCTGGTAGCATCAAGAGACTGGACCAGTGGTTTCTTTCCCGGTGAATTGTGGTATATGTATGAGTATACACAAGATGATTTTTGGAAGAAGCAGGCGCAGGCATTTACCGCTAACATAGAAGACCAGAAAACGAATGGCGGAACGCATGACATGGGATTCAAAATGTACTGTAGCTTTGGTAACGGTTATCGCCTAACCAATGATGCAAACTACAAAAATATTCTGCTGGAATCTGCAGCCACATTGATTACCCGCTATAAGCCAACAATTGGTTGTATCCGTTCCTGGGATCACAGTCGTGACAAGTGGCAATGTCCGGTTATTATCGATAATATGATGAACCTTGAATTGCTGTACTGGGCATTTAAGGAAACGGGTGACTCTGTGTATTATAACATTGCAAATACACATGCACGCACTACAATGAAAAATCATTTCCGCGATAATTATAGTTCTTATCATGTAATCGATTATGATACAATCACCGGAGACGTGCTTCATAAGCATACGCACCAGGGATACAATCACGAATCTGCCTGGTCAAGAGGTCAGGCATGGGGTTTGTATGGCTATACCATGTGTTATCGTGAAACGAAACTTCCGGAATTCTTGTCGCAGGCTGAGAATATAGCCAATTACATCTTTATCAATCCTACCATGCCGGAAGATATGGTTGCATATTGGGACTTTGATACTCCGGGTATTCCGAACGAACCGAGAGATGCTTCTGCTGCCGCAGTGATGGCTTGTGCCATGTACGAATTGTCCATGTACAATCCGGAGAAAGCAGCATTATACAAGAAATGGGCGGATACGATTGTTGAGAGCTTAAGCAAGAACTATCGTGCGCAATTGGATGGTGACCGTGGATTCTTACTTTTGCACAGCACAGGTGCGCACAACTTTGAGAGAGACGTGCCTTTGGTTTATGCAGACTATTACTTCCTGGAAGCTTTGCTTAAGAAAGCAAAATTAGAGAAAGAAGGTACGGCTATTCTGTAAACGTGGAGAATCAATAGGTATGAGACGTATAATTGCATTGTTAGTGATGAGTTGCTTTGTTGCAGGTACCTTTGCGAAGGTACCTGTGATGGGCAATAAGATCCGGTTAACGGATAACTGGGAGTTTCTCCGTCAGGATGTGGGCAATATCTGGGAACTGGTACGCCCTATAAAGAAAGGCCAGCCGGAAGAACAACCTATATGGACAAAAGTTACGTTGCCCCACTGCTTTAATGCGGAGGATGCTGTCGATCCGGATTTGAATTACTATCAGGGACCGGGGTGGTATAAAACACGCTTGAAGCTGGATAATCCGTATCCTGACGGACGGATGGTATTGGAGTTCGAAGGAGCGGGACAGAAGACGGATGTATATGTTTATATGACCAAAGTGGGTAGTCATGTCGGTGGATATGATAGTTGGAATGTAGATATAACAGATGCCGTGCGAGCTTTTCTGGCAAGCAAAGATGCTGAACGTTTTGGAGGTGAAATTCCATTGAGTATTCGTTGTGATAATACCCGGGATGCTGAAATGATACCTTCGGATTTATCGGACTTCAATTTGTATGGCGGCATTTACCGTTATCTGAATCTGGTGTATCTTCCGGAAGTCTCCGTGGCTTCTCTCCGGATAGAACCGGCATTGGACGCTAAATTGAAAAAAGGCACGTTAAAGGTATCCGGTACATTCTATAATCCTGCAGATGTGCGTGAAGCACTGGTGGAAGTTACTGTGAAGAATGCTAAAGGTGAAGTGGTATCTACCCGCACACTGGATAAAATAACTCCGTTGGGAGATTTGGATATGCTGGATATTCAGATTGATAAACCACAACTCTGGGATGTAGATCATCCGGTATTATATACTTGCGAGGTTACTGTAACTGCCAATGGACAGAAAATGACAGCGAGTGAACGTTTCGGTTTCCGTTCTTTTGAATTTATAGATAAGGGGCCTTTCATGCTGAATGGAAAGCGCCTCTTGTTGCGGGGAACACACCGGCACGAGGATCATGCAGGAGTAGCTGCCGCCATGACCGAGGAGCAAATGATACAGGAAATGAAAATGATGAAAGAGATGGGGGTGAATTTCATCCGTCTGGGACATTATCAGCAATCTGAAATCATTTTGAATCTTTGTGATGAACTGGGCATTCTGGTTTGGGAAGAAATACCCTGGTGCCGTGGTGGTGTGGGGAATGAAACTTATCGCGGACAAGCGAAACGTATGTTGACGAATATGATAACCCAGCACTATAACCACCCTTCAGTGATAATCTGGGGATTGGGTAATGAGAATGACTGGCCGAATGATTTTCCTGAATTTGAACAACGCGAGATACGGAGCCTGATGAGTGAGTTGAATACACTGGCACATCATCTTGATGCCGAACGCAAGACAGCAATTCGCCGTTGTGCATTCTGTAGCGATATTGTAGATGTATATTCTCCTTCTATCTGGGCTGGTTGGTATCGTGGGGTTTATACAGATTATCAGCAGATGTCCAAAGAAGAAATGGAGAAGGTAAAACATTTTTTGCATGTAGAGTGGGGTGGTGATAGCCATGCCGGACGTCATGCGGAGGCTACTGCTCCTATACGAAAAGAAGGTGAAAGTGATGGCGATGCTGCTCTGAACGGTTCGGCTCTTGTGTTGAAGAAAGGAGATTGGTCGGAAAGTTATATCGTTAAACTGATAGATTGGCATTTGAAGGAACAGGAGAATATGCCTTGGCTGACCGGTGCTGCTTATTGGCCGTTTAAGGACTTTTCCACACCGGTGCGTCCGGATAATCCGGTGCCATATATGAATCAGAAAGGAGTAGTGGAACGTGACTTTACGAAAAAGGAAAGTTATTACGTATTCCAATCCTATTGGACAGAAAAGCCTATGATTCATATCTATGGGCATGGTTGGCCTGTGAGATGGGGAGATGCCGATGAAGAAAAAGAAGTCTTGGTTTACTCTAACTGCCCATCGGTGGAATTGTTTGTGAACGGACAAAGCCAGGGGATACGCAAGCGTAATAGTCAGGACTTTCCCGCAGCAGGTTTGCGCTGGAATGTGAAGCTTACTAAGGGGCAGAATACATTGCGTGCTGTGGCAGTTGGAAAAGAAGCTCTTGCTGATGAATTGAGCTTTGAATATCAGACCGAGAAGTGGGGGAAAGAACATGCATTCCGGGTAACTTCTACTCCTAAAGAAGATGGAATTGTTGAAGTTGAAGCCCAGTTGGTAGATAGTAATGGTATCAGATGTCTTGATTCCAGAGTTTTTGTTTCTTTCGATATTGCCGGTGACGGAGAACTGATACAGAATCAGGGCACGGCAACCGGTTCTCGCAAAGTACAGGCACGTAACGGGCGGGCACAAATACGGGTTCGTACGCAAGGCGGTACTTCCTGTGTAGCTGTAAAAGCTGATAAAGTCCAAACATCATTTATAACGGTGCAGTAAGATTATGAAAAAGGTAGGTATATTATTTTTAGGGATCTGTTCTTTTCTGGCTATTTCGTGTACATCGGATAAAGACGGTAAAGATTTTGTGAAGTGCGTTTTAAAGCAGGGTATACTGGAACGTGCCGCTATGAATATAAAGGAGGAACTGGTAACGGTTACCGCCTTTATAGCGGAACGCAGTGCAGGGGATATACATGATTTTTATTCGGAGGGTGATTATTGGTGGCCGGATACTTTGAACCCTGACGGACCTTATGTGCGTCGGGATGGTGAGACCAATCCGGATAATTTTGTAGCTCATCGTCATGCTATGATACGTTTTAGTTCAATCGTAGGTAATCTGACCTCTGCTTATTTATTGACTCAGGATAAAGAATATGTAGATGCGATACTGGCGCATGTGCGTGCCTGGTTTGTGAATGAGTCTACGAAAATGAATCCTAACTTGCAGTATGCGCAAGCTATTAAGGGAATTGCTACAGGACGTGGTATTGGCATCATTGATACGGTACATCTTATGGAAGTAGCCCAATCGTTATGGCAATTAGAAAAGCTTGGAGTATTGTCTAAAGATGATATAAAGTCTACTAAACAGTGGTTTGCTGATTATTTGAAATGGATGTTCACACATCAGTATGGCATAGATGAGATGAATGCTAAGAATAATCATGGAACTTGCTGGGTGATGCAGGCTGCTGTATTTGCCCGTTATGTCGGTGATAAGGATATGATGGATTTTTGTAAACGGCGTTATAAAGAAGTACTTTTACCTAAGCAGATGGCAGAAGACGGTAGTTTTCCGTTGGAGACAGCACGTACGAAACCTTATGGTTATTCTTTATTTAATCTGGATGCCATGGCAACAATATGCCAGACGCTTTCGGATAAGAATGATAATTTATGGACTTATACGGCAGAGGGAGGTAAGAATATGGAGAAGGGTATTAATTTTATCTACCCTTATGTCGTTGATAAAGAAAGCTGGATTTATACGAAAGATGTAATGTATTGGGATGAATGGCCGGTAGCGCATCCTTTCCTGATATTTGGTGCGCTACAGACTCATAATAAAAACTGGCAGTCAACGTGGGAGAAGTTAGAACATTTCCCTGTAACCGACGAAGTGGTGCGTAATCTGCCTGTACGTAACCCGTTGATTTGGATTTAATCAATAATGACTATGATAATAACACGGAAAATAATAGTAGGAGTTTGTATTGTATGTGCAGTCGGTACAAGTCATTCTTCTATGGCTCAAAATCGGGTAGTAACTCAACATACAGCCGGTACGGTAGTGGAAGGAGAGGTTACTATGCTGGTTACTCAGGAGACTACTACCCGCTATCGGCGAACTACTTCTCAGGGAGTGCCGGAAGCTAAACTGGGATATACACCCGGAGTAACTCCGGAATATTTAGCTATACCTTTGTCGGAAACAGTGATGATGAGATATCCGGATTATCGGATGGCTTACTGGAAAGATTATACATATGTGCAGGGATACATGTTTGAGGCTATGGACCGTTTGGGACAATTAACAGGTGATAGCAGGTATCTGGAATATATAAAGAAATATATGGATCATTTCGTTGATGAAGCGGGTAATTACAAAGGAGGCGGATTAACGAATCTCGATAATTTTATGACAGGTTCGGCCTTTTGTACATTATACGGACGTACGGGGGATGAGAAATACAAGAAAGCTGCCTTGCAAATATTGAAAGCTGTGGATCAGTATCCCAGTTCCGATGGACAGTTCTGGCACGGAAACCGGAGTCCTAATATGTGGATAGATGGTGTTTTTATGATGCAGATGTTCCTTATACGTTGTGCACAATATGTGGGGGAAGCTGATTATTGCTATGATGTGGCATGTAGGAATATTATTACTGCTGCCCGTCATTTGCAACGCCCGGATGGACTTATCCTTCATGCATGGACTACAGAACCTGAAAAGGCTGTGTGGGCGGATAAAACTACTGGACTGTCACCGGAGGTATGGAGTGAAGGCATGGGGTGGTACACTTTGGTGGTACCTGAACTACTGGCTTTACTACCAACAACACATCCGAATTATCAGCAGATCCTTGATATTTATTTGAAAATGTGTAAAGGGCTGAAAGAAGTGCAGGATAAGAAGACCGGCGGTTGGTTTATGGTTGTGGATAAAGGAGATAATCCTTTAAATTTTGTAGATCCATCCGGAACTGCTATGTTTGTATACTCTATTCAGCGTGGTGTAGAGTTAGGGCTCTTAAAAGCAAAGGAATATACTCCGGTTGCATATAGGGGATATCAAAGTCTCTTTCCTTTTATACAGGTGAATGACAGAGGCTTACTGGATGTGATAGGAGCATGTGATGGAGTTGTGATTAAAAAGAATTTTGTAGAATATGTTACTGTTCCCAAAATATTGAATGCCAAAGAGGCTGTTGCCGGTATATTGTGGGCGGCTGTTATAATGGAAACAGAACAACTGAAAAAATAAACAGGAATGAGACTTTTGCGTAATCTGATTATAATTAGTGTATTACTTGTATCTGTTACTGTACAGGCAAGTGGTGTGGATGAGTTGGTGCGTATCAAGCAAAATTATGCCCGAATGTTGGTTCCTTCCGGTAAAGATCCGTTTGGCTTACTGTCTATCCTTTCGTCTATTCAACCGGAAACTGAGATTTCGGATCAGGTTGTGGTAGAGTTGCATCAGCGATATCCTTTTGATTTAAAGAAAGTAGAAACTTATCTGTCTTCTTTCACGGAAGCCGGAACATGGCCGGATATTAATTACGATGACAAAAAGCGTTCTGGCTGGGAACCTAAAATTCATGCGGAACGTATTCTGGAGCTGGTAAAGCTCTATAACTCCGATCAGACTTCCTACTATCGTTCTTCGGAGGTGGAAGCGGTTATTCATAAAGCTTTGAATTATTGGTTTACTGCTAAACCTGTATGTTTGAACTGGTGGTATAATCAAATAGGTATTCCTAAAACACTGGGTACGGTTTTTATCTTGTTTGAGAAGCAATTGACCCCTGTGGAGAAACAGAACGCTATAACTGTAATGGAGAATGCTAAGTTTGGGATGACCGGACAGAATAAGGTATGGCTTGCCGGAAATGTGATGATGCGTGCATTATTGCAGAATGATTATGAGTTGGTAAAGATGGCGCGTGATACCATTGCATCTGAAATAGTCACGGGTGGAACAGAAGGTATAAAAGACGATTGGTGCTTTCACCAGCATGGTGCTCAGCAGCAGTTTGGTAATTATGGGCTTTCGTTCGTATCCGGAATGAGTTTCTTCTCTGGGTTATTTTCAGGGACGTCGTTAGCATTTGATGATAAACAGTTGAGTATTCTGAGTACGCTGATTGATAAGGGATATCGTTGGGTAATCTGGAAAGGAATGATGGATGTGAATGCTTTGGGACGTCAACTGTTTCATCATGCTCCCGTACATAAAGCACTGAGTCTTGCATTTGCAGCCTCGGAGTTAGGTGGAGGTGAATCAGATGAGTGCGTGGCTGTGGCAACAGCCCTACTTCGTGATAATTATCCCGCACCTGCGGTGAATGTACTTACGGGACATAAGCATTTCTGGCAGTCGGATTATACAATTCATCGTCGTCCTTCCTGGATGGCGTCTATAAAAATGGCTTCTGACCGTATTATCGGTACGGAAATGATGAATGGCGATAATATGAAAGGGTATTATATGGCAGATAAATGATAAAGTATAGTGCATATACCAAATAAAAGCCGTTACTTTGCATCAACAAA
>ENA-UEYD01001234-UEYD01001234.1-human-gut-metagenome-genome-assembly--contig:-NODE-1234-length-19381-cov-17.338997_pt1 | contig 19381 bp, 16 predicted proteins | sample MGYA00242907_ERZ507875 | MGnify/ENA primary metagenome ERZ507875 (study PRJEB26167, sample SAMN06115506) | human gut metagenome | host: Homo sapiens | place: China:Shandong | collected 2015-08-07...
ATGATGTGGAGAAGAACGAGGCATATTTTCAGGACATCTACCGCAACGCCGTGGAGCTGTCCGCCATGCTGTGCCGCCAGTACCGCCTGGACCCCATGGAGCCGGGCGTGATCCTGGACCACGCCGGCGGCCACGCCCTGGGGATCGCCAGCAACCACAGCGATGTGGGCCAGTGGTGGCCGCTGCACGGGAAGACCATGGATGACTTCAGGCGGGCCGTGAGGGATGCGATGAGAGGAGGAGAGGAGACGGTGACACAGGAACAGTTTGATGCCATGATGGCGGATTATCTGGCCCGCAGAGGCCGAGAGAAGCCCTCTGACTGGTCTGAGAACGCCCGCCGCTGGGCGGAGGAGGCCGGACTGGTCTCCGGGGACAGCGCTGGGATGCGCTATCGGGACTTCACCACCCGGGAGGAGACCATCCAGTTCCTTTACCGCTACCAGCAGGTGACGGAAGGGAAGCCATAACGGAGAAAGAGCCCCCTCCGCCGGAAGAGCCGGCAGAGGGGGCTTCTGGTCATGGTGTCGCTCAGGCTCTCCAGAGCCCGTGAAGATTGCAATAGGCGTAAGCGGCCTTGACCCGGTCGCCGGGGGCGAGGGCAAATTTGACCTCCGGGGCCTGACCTGGCTCCAGGTATTTGATTTGACAGCCCTCGGTGGTCTCCAGGGCCACCCACTGGATATAGTGCTCGGGGATCATGGGATGGGGGGCGGAGCCCACCTTGACATCCACCATGCTGCCTTCTACGGTGACCACAGGGACATGCTTCTCCTGAGCCGCGTCGGTGGAATCGGGGACGAGTTCGGTCATCGGGTAGTGGTAGATGCCGGTGGAGTGGGCGTCCGCCTCGCCGATGTAGACGGGCACGTCCGGCAGCGCCTTTTTGAGTGCAGGCACGGCGAGCGTGTGGTCGCGGTGTCCGTGGGTCAGCAGAATATATTTGAGCGTGACGCCCTCGCTTTTGACGAGCGCGAGCAGTTTTTCCGCCTCGTCGCCCGGGTCGATGAGCGCGGCGGACTTCGTTTCCTCGTCGATGAGCAGGTAGCAATTCGTCTGCAGGGAGCCGACGACAGTGGTGATGACTTTCATGAAGAAATAACCCCTTTCTTTACTGCTTTTTCGGTGCGTCTAAGTCGGCGGAGTCCACGATCAGCGTGAACGGCCCGTCGTTGAGCGATTCGACCTCCATGTAGGCGCCGAATTCGCCGGTTTCAACATGGTAGCCCTTTTCGCGGCAGATCTCTACGAACTTTTCATACATCGGGATGGCGATCTCAGGCCGCGCGGCGCTTAAAAATTCGGGACGGCGGCCCTTGCGGCAGTTGCCGTAGAGCGTGAACTGCGAAACGATAAGAAGCTCGCCGCCGACATCGTCGAGGGAGAGGTTGATCTTGTCGTTCTCGTCGTCAAAAATGCGCAGCGAGCAGAGCTTGTCCGCCATCTTGCGGCATTTTTCTTCCGTGTCGTCAGGCGCAACGCCCAGCAGGATCAAAAAGCCCCTGCCGATCTTGCCCTTGAGCTCTCCGTCGATCGTAACGGAGGCGTGTTTAACCTTAGTCAATACTGCTCGCATGATGATTCTCCTTTTTATCCCCAAAGGGGGAGTGTTTTGGTCCCCACTGCCGTGGGGAGCGCGGGTCAAAGGGGGTATTCTCTTCTCGAAGAGAATACCCCCCTTTGTATCCCCCAGAGAAGGACGAGGGGAGTCCCCCTCGACCCCCAACATTGTGAGTTTGTAGCTTGAAGAGCTGTACGCGCTGCGCAATCAGGTGCGGTGTACATGGCTTCGCCATGAATCCGTGCGTTTCGTCACCGTTTTGCAACCGCGCCTTACTATCGTGAGGCGCGTGTGACGTCGCATTGGGCGGCAGACTGCCTACCGAATGCGGCATTGCTGACGCTTGCCGCATTGAGTAGTGCCTCGTTAGACGGAAATTAGTTTGCACTCCTACAAGATGAGCAGAGCGGCAGCGGATAGTAGGAGCAAGTCAAATCGTATAGCAATGCTAACGCGGCTTTGCCGCGCGAAAGCATCTGCATTCCGGAGGCATAAGAGTTGTTTAAGATCGAGGCTGCCAATCAGACGCCTTTCTTTTGGACGGTCACACCGCCCGTTTTCTTTCTCGGGAAAGAAAATGGGGGGTGTGGTCCTGCCGCCCGCAGGCGGCATTTCTCTCCGCGCGATGCGCGGAATTTAGCCCGCTGGGCGGTCCACCTTCATCACTCCGCTGATCTGATGCAGCCGACGCATGACCGCCGCGAGATGCTGCGCGTCGGAAATAAAAATACTGAGGTGAATGACCGCAAAGCCGTCGGCGGTCGTCGTCGCGTTGATGGACGCCACGCGCGTCTGCGAGGACGAGAGCGCGGCGGAGACGTCGAGCACGAGGTCGAGGCGGTCCTTGGCGTAAATGTCGAGCGCGGTCTGATACGACTCCTTGACGTCCGTGCCCCAGCTCACTTTGATCCAGCGGCCGCGCTCCTCGGGCTTTCTGCGCTCAATGGCGGCGTTGGGGCAGTCGCAGCGGTGGACGGACACACCGTAGCCGCGCGTGATGAAGCCGACGATCTCGTCGCCGGGGACAGGCGTGCAGCACTTGGAGAATTTGACAAGGCAGTTCGACAGCCCCTCGACCACGATGCCCTGCTCGCTCTTCGTGCGCTTGGGGACGGCGGGACGCGTCGCGCCGGAGTTGTCCACCGGCACGGTGGCGGCGCGCTCCTCCTTGCGCTGCTTTTCGAGCTTGACGATCTCGTCGTGGATGCGGTTGACGGCCTTCTGCGCGGAAAATCCGCCGTAGCCGATGGCGGCGTACATCTCATCCATCGAGCCGAACGACGTCTTCTTGAGAAGCGCGGCCTCGATATCCGTGCCGAGCACGTCACTCATCGGGATGCCGAGGTGCTTGAGCTCTGCTTCAAACGAGATGCGGCCGTTGATGATGTTTTCCTCGCGGCGCTCCTTTTTGAACCACTGGCGAATTTTGCTGCGTGCCTCGCTCGATTTGGCGATCTTGAGCCAGTCGCGGCTGGGGCCGTGCGCGTTTTTTGAAGTCAGAATTTCGACGATGTCGCCGTTTTTGAGCTGATAGTCGAGCGGGGCGATGCGCCCGTTGACCTTCGCGCCCGTCATGCGGTTGCCGATGGCCGAGTGGATGGAGTAGGCAAAGTCGATGGGCGTCGCGCCGGCGGGGAGGTTCGTCACGTCGCCGCGCGGAGAGAAGACGAAGACCTCGTCGGCGAACATGTCGACCTTGAGCGTGTGGACGAATTCCTCGGCGTCGGTGTTCTCCTGATTTTCAAGCAAACGGCGCACCCATTCGTAGTTGTGCTCGCCTGCGTTGCCGGAGATGCCCTGTTTGTACTTCCAGTGCGCGGCGACGCCGTATTCGGCGATCTCGTGCATCTCTTCGGTGCGAATTTGGACCTCGAACGGGATGCCGTCCGCACCGATGACGGTGGTGTGGAGCGACTGGTACATGTTCGGCTTGGGCGTGCCGATATAGTCCTTGAAACGGCCCAGAATGGGACGGTAAAGGTCGTGGATGATGCCGAGCACGTTGTAGCAGTCGGCCACGGTGTCGACGATGACGCGGAACGCGAAGAGGTCGAGCACCTCGTCCATCGTCTTATTCTGCGCGTACATCTTGCGGTAGATGCTGTAGGGATGCTTCATGCGGCCGTAGACCTTGAGATACGGGACGTGCTGCTCCTTCAGGCGCTCTTCGATCTGCGCCTGCACGCGCTCCATAAAGGCCTCGTGCTCGGCCTCCTTGGCCGCGAGCGAGCGGGTGATCTCGTCGTAGCCGACGGGATCCAAATACTTGAGGGACAAATCCTCAAGCTCCCACTTGATGCGCTGCATACCGAGGCGGTGGGCGATGGGCGCGTAAATTTCCATCGTTTCAAGCGACTTCTGCCGCTGCTTTTCCGCCGTCTGGTACTCCATGGTGCGCATGTTGTGCGTGCGGTCGGCCAATTTGATGAGAATGACGCGGATGTCCTTGGCCATCGCCATGAGCATCTTGCGCAGGTTCTCCATCTGCTCTTCTTCCTTGCTGGCGTACTGTACGCGCGTCAGCTTGGAGACGCCCTCGACCAGATCCGCGACCGCGGGGGAGAACTCCTTGGCGATCTCGGCATACGTGGCAGAGGTGTCCTCGATGCAGTCGTGCATGAGGGCGGCCTCGATGGACTCTGAGTCGAGCCGCAGCTCCTCGGCGATGATCTGCGCGACGGCGAGCGGGTGCGTGATAAACGGCGAGCCGTCCTTTCTGAGCTGACCGTTGTGGTGCGTGTCGGCATAGCGGAAGGCCTTGTCGATCTGGGCAAAGTCTGCGCTCGGGTTGTACTGGTGGATCGTCTCGACAAGGTGGTCGTACATACCGAGCACGAGCGCCGCCTGCTCGCCGGTCTCCACGCAGGTGCCGGGCGCGACGATCTGGAGGGGAGCCGAAGCGGTATTCTCTTTTAATGCTTTATCCTGTGCTGTCATATCCGAATCGTCTCCTTTAATTACGAAAGAAAGCCGTGCAGGGCGGAAAGGTAGGGGCTCTTGTTAAGCTCAACCTTTTTTCCGTCCGCCGTCAGGCGGAGCGTGAGGGTCGTGTCCTTGCGCTCGATCGAAAGAAGCCCGCGCTCGGCGAAGACCTGCAGGCACATCGCCGTGCGCAGAAACGTCTCCGCGCCGACCATTTCCGAGCTCAAATGCCGCAGCAGCGGCAGCATGGGCTCGCTGACGCCGTCAGGCCCGACCTCGCGCTCCAGAACGCGCCACGCGCGCACGAACTGGTCGCGCGAGGGGAGCGCCCGCGCCGCGTCGCGCGGGGAGAGCGTACCGCCGCTAATCAGCTCGCGGCAGAGGGAAAGCGCCTCATTCTCGCGCCCGCTGGGGTCGAGCGAGGGGCGCAGGTCGATGAGTTGGAGCTGGATGGAGCGCTGGGAGCGGAACTCGTTCACCTGCAGATAGAACGCCGCGTCCACGCGCATGCCCGCGCACACGCCGCACTCGTCGGCGGTGACGGAGAAGAAAATGCCGTCGAAATTCACGCGGCTTTTCTGTAGTTTCAGCTTTAAGTGCCGGTTCTGGCCCACGCCCTGCACGCTCTCGAGCGTTGCGCCGCGCAGGCAGAAGACGGGGCGGTTGTTGCCCGCGCCGTAGGGCTCGAGGAGCGAAAGTGCCTCGACCTCCTCAAGCGTGATGAGCGAGGGGTGCTGCAAGTCGACGTCGACGTCGAGCATCGACACCGGCGGATGCTCGCCCGTGTGGGCGCGCACATACTGGTTCATCCGCGTGCGGAACGCGGGGATGTTGCGCTCTTCGATCGTAAAGCCTGCGGCGAGCTCGTGTCCGCCGAAGCTCACAAGAAGGTCGGAGCACGCTTCGAGCGCATTGAAGAGGTTAAAGCCGCCGTAGCTGCGGCACGAGCCCTTACCCGACCCGCCGGAGAGGTGGATCATAAAGCTCGGGCAGGAGAATTTTTCGGAAAGTCTCGACGCCACAATGCCCACGACGCCTTGATGCCAGTCCTCGCTGGACAACACGAGCGCACTGCGCTCGCTCTCGGGAAGGTCCTCCATCTGCTCGATGGCGCGGCGGAAAATGTCCTGCTCCACGCTCTGGCGCTCGCGGTTGAGCTCGCACAGCTCGCGCGCGAGCTTTTCCGCGCGGACGGGATCGTCGGTGAGCAACAATTCCGCGGCCAGCTCGGCGCGGCCCATGCGGCCCGCGGCGTTGATGCGCGGGGCGAGCACAAAGCCGATCTGGATCGACGAGATGGGGCGCGACGTGAGCCCCGCCTCGCGCAGCAGCGCGTGCAGCCCCGTAAAGTCGCTGCGGTCGATGCTCTCAAGCCCGCACTGCACGATGGTGCGGTTCTCGCCCTCCATGCGCATGACGTCGGCGATCGTGCCGATGGCGGCAAGCGTGCAGTAGCGCGCAAACAGCGCATCCTCGCGCCCCTCGCCAAGGGCCAAAACGAGCTTGAGCGCGACACCCACACCCGCCAAGTGCTTGAAGGGATACGGGCAGTCGGGCCGATGGGGGTCGACGACGGCCACGGCGGCGGGGAGCTGCTCCTTGCACTCGTGGTGGTCGGTGATGACAAGATCGACGCCGAGCGTCGCGGCGTAGGCCGTCTCGTCCACGCCCGTGATGCCGCAGTCGACCGTGACGATCAGCGTCACGCCGGACTCGGAAAGTGCGCGGATGGCGTCACAGCCGAGGCCGTAGCCCTCCTCGATGCGGCGGGGAATGTGCATCGTCACATCCGCCCCGCGCGAGCGGAGATAATCGGTCAGAAGGCAGGTCGAGGTGATACCGTCCACGTCGTAGTCGCCGAAGACCGCCAGCTTTTCGCCGTTTTCAAGCGCCTTCGAGATGCGCGCGACGGCCTTGTCCATGTCCTTCATCAAAAACGGGGAGTGGGCGAGCGTCTTCTCGCGCTCGAGCGCTTCAGCGGCCTGCTCGCTCGTGGTAACGCCGCGCGCGGCCAGCACCGACGAGACAAGATAGGGGTATCCCGCGTCCATCAGCGTCTTGATGGCATCCTCCGGCGCGGCGGGGATCTGCCAGTGCTCGTACTTCATGTTTCGGCTCACCTTCTTTCTTTTGAGAACTTTTGGGCATACTATCTCAGGCAATACTGCCTCATCATACTAATACAATCTATTATTTTAACAAAGACCACCGCAAAGGTAAAGAGGAAATTTGACTATCCACGCGACTTTGTGCTACAATACGGCAGAAAGACCACCCAAAAGGGGGAAAATACCAATGAAACAGATCGCAACGCGCCTGACGGCGCTTCTTCTTGCGCTCGTGATGACCACGACGCTCGCGCTTGCCGCCAACAAATCCGGCTATTCCGACGTGCCGGACAAGAACTGGGCGAGCCAAAGCATCGCGCAGTGCAGGCAGTACAACTTATTGCAGGGCATCGGAAACGGCAAGTTCGGCCTCGGACAGAAGATGACGCGCGCGGCCTATGCCGCGGCGCTCTGCCGCCTGATGGGCTGGAAGACCGTAACGCCCGAAAAGGGCAGCTATACCGACAATCAGGATGCGAAAAAGTGGTATTATAGCGCCATTGAGACCGCGAGCGCGCACGACGTGTTCTCCGGCCACAACACGACCTGCCGACCGAACGACCCCATCACGCGTGAGGAGATGGCCGCGATGACCGTCCGCGCGCTGGGGTACAGCACGCTTTCCGGCACGGTGCAGGATGAGTGCCCGTTCACCGATGTTTCGACGAATCCCGGCTATATCACGCTCGCCTGGCGCATGGGCCTTGTGGTGGGTATGAACTTAACGACGTTCGCGCCGAAAAACGACACGACGCGCGAGCAGGCCGCGGCGGTGCTGCTGCGCGCCTACAACGGCCTCAAGGCCAAAGTCAGCGTGACGAGCGTGAGCGCGGCGCCCTCCGGCGCGGTGCCGGCGGAGAGCCTGACGGGCACGAGCGGTGCGGTGCCGCTGTCCCCGCGCGCGGCGATAGAGCAGGTCTACGACGCGGCGGTCAAGGCCGGCAAGGGCGGCAGCGTGGTCATCAACGCCGTCCCCGCGGCGCAGAGCGTGAAAGGCGGCAAGGTGGGCGCGCTGCGCGAGCTGACGCAGGACGAGCTGAGCGCGTATTTGAACGACAGTGCCGTGCAGAAATCGCACTCGAACCGCTTCGACAGCTCGTACCTTCTCTGTAAGGAAAAGGACGGCTCCACGATCGTCGTCTGGTACGAGAGCGAGGCGGACATCGCTGAAAAGACCGAGCTTTGCAAGCTCCTCGGCATCAAGAACGTCTACGTGCTGAAGTAAAACAAAAAATGACAGAGGGATATCTCATGCGAGATATCCCTCTTTTTTGCTGCGTTCAGAAGTTGTCGTTCCAGGAGTCGAAGTGCGGCGGCTCGTTTACCTGCGGCGCGGTGGCGAGCTGGTAGAAGCGGCAGGTCGAAAGGTTCAGATACGGCGTCAGGTAGACGCCCACGACCGCCGAGAGCACGCCGTAGATCAGAGCACCGAGCACCGCACCGGAGAGCGAGTCGGGCAGGTAGCTGATGATGACGTATTCGTAGAGCAGCGCGATAAGCACCGCGGCGATCTGATAGCCGATGAAGCTGAGCTGGAGCAGGAAAAGCTGCATCTTATAGCCATTTGTCTGCCGCTTGCTCAGGTTCAATGCCTCCATCACGCCGAGCTCGGGATTTTCGCACAGGTTGAGCATGGCGAACGAGTAGCGGTAGGCCGCGATGATGCCGGGGATGACGAAAAGCATCGACCACAGGAAGATGAAAACGCCCTCGACGATGGAAAGCAGGATGACCTTCCCGGCAAAGGGGAACGCGTCAAAAAGGCTCTCATACGGCATTTCCTCACGGCGCAGGATGCCGAAGCAGTAGCAGTAATACCCTGCGTTCAGAACGAGCGCGACGAGACCGACGAGGATGCTCACAAAGCTGAACGAGAGCACTGTGAAGCCGCCGGCAGAGTCGATCATATAGCTCACGCCCGAGTTGATCATATCGAGCACAAGGGTGATGAGAAGATAGAAAAGCGTCATCCGGAAGGGATTGACCTCACCGGTGCGCAGCAGTGAGCGCGATTCTGCCTTGATCGCGCCGGTATCGAGCTGCATGGGCATAAAAAAGCTCCTTTCTTGCCGGAACGGGGAAAAACGGACGGCAATGTGCGGAAAATGCACGAAATTCATAAAAATAATAATACATAACTATACCATCGCGTCCGGGACACGTCAAGAAGCGGAAAAATGGGTGATTCCCTCCGCGGGCCGCCGAAAGGAAAATTGTTTGGCAAAATGCTGTTTTTGCGAAAAAATGACGGCGAAATCTGATAAATTATGTAGGAAAATGATGGTCATGAAGAATATTTTCTGGACAAGAGAAAAGAAAGGGGATATAATCTATCCGATTATGGAGCAGTGTTTCCGCTGCTCTGGCAGTATAAAGATGAGGTGAAGACTATGGCACAAGCTTTCTTTGGCGGCGTTCATCCCAATGATATGAAGGCTGCTACCAATGAAAAGGCCATCGAGCAGTTACAAGCCCCTGCTCAGGTGGTGATCCCCATGTCGATGCACTTCGGCGCACCCTGCACCCCGACGGTCTCCAAGGGCGACTATGTCAAGCTTGGACAGAAGATCGGCGAATTCAAAGGTCTCGGCGCTCCCATTCACGCAAGCGTATCCGGTACGGTCGCTGCGGTGGAGCCCCGTCCCTATTCCATGGGCGGCAAGGTCATGTCCGTTGTCATCGACAATGACTTCAAGGACGACTTGAGCGAGGAAGTCCATGCTCCGGCCGACCCCGACGCGCTGAGCGTGGAGGAAATGGTCGAAATGGTCAAGCAGGCCGGTATCGTCGGTATGGGCGGCGCAACGTTCCCCACGCACACGAAGATCTCCAGCGGCATCGGCAAGGTCGATACCGTCATCATCAACGGCGCGGAGTGCGAGCCCTACATCACCGGCGACCATCGCGCGATGCTTGAGCGCCCCGCTGAGATCATCGGCGGCTGCTGCTACCTCGCCAAGATGTTCGGCGTGAGCAAGGTCGTCATCGGCGTGGAGGACAACAAGAAAAACGGCATCGAGACCCTCAACAAGGTCATCGCCGAGCAGAAGGCTCCCGTCGTGGTCGAATCGCTGCGCTGCCGCTACCCCCAGGGTGGTGAAAAGCAGCTCTGCCAGGCCATCACCGGCAAGCAGGTGCCCCCGGGCGGTCTTCCCGCGAACATCGGCTGCGCCGTGTTCAACATCAACACCACCATCGCTATCTACCATGCCATCAAGGACGGCATGCCCGTGGTGCGCAAGGTCGTCACCGTGTCCGGCAGCGGCGTTGTGGAGCCGAAGAACCTCGAGTGCCCGATCGGCACGCCCGTTTCGCTCCTGTTCGACGCCTGCGGCGGCCTGAAGGACGAGACGTTCAAGCTCATCGCCGGCGGCCCGATGATGGGTATGGCGCAGGCCTCCGCCGACTTCCCCGTGGCCAAGGGCACGGGCGCGGTGCTGGCGTTCGCCGCGAATGAGAACAAGGTCTCCGAGGACCCGACCTGCATCCGCTGCGGCCGCTGCGTTGAGGCGTGCCCCATGCACCTCGAGCCCCTGTACCTCTATTTATATGTGCAGAAGAACCGCATCGAGGATCTCGAGGCGGCCCACGTCATGGACTGCATCGAGTGCGGCGCGTGCTCTTACATCTGCCCGGGCCGCCTGCACCTGACGCATTCGTTCAAGGTCGGCAAGCAGAAGGTCAAGGAAGCCGCCGCCAAGGCCAAGGCCGCGGCTGAGGCTGCCAAGGCTGCTGAAGAAGCAAAGAAGGAGGCTTAAGAGATGCTGAATGATTATAAGGGTCTGAAGCTCATCGCTTCCTCCAACCCCCATATCCGCAACAATGAAGACACGCGCTCGATCATGCTCGACGTGATCATCGCGCTGTGCCCCGCGCTCATCATGAGCGTCATCCGCTTCGGCTTCCGCGCGCTGATCTCCGTGCTCGTGAGCGTGGTTTCCGCGATGTTTTTCGAGTGGCTCTACCGTAAGCTGATGCACAAGACGCAGACGCTCGGCGACCTGTCCGCCGCCGTCACCGGTGTCCTGCTCGCGTTCGTCTGCCCCGTGACGCTTCCCTACTGGATGCTGATCGTCGGCAACTTCTTCGCGATTTTTGTTGTCAAGCAGCTCTACGGCGGCCTTGGCAAGAACTTCCTGAACCCCGCGCTGGCCGGCCGTGCCGCGCTCGTCGCGTGCTACACGAGCCAGATGACCTCCTGGATCGACCCGGCCTCCGGCAAGGCGCCGCTCTTCGGCGGCGCTGACGTCGTGACCGCGGCCACTCCGCTCGCCATGATGAAGGGCGGCGAGTTTGCCGAGGTGACGGCACAGTACAGCCTGTCCGACATGTTCATCGGCAACATCGGCGGCTCTCTCGGTGAGATCTCCGCGATGATGCTGCTCATCGGCGGATTGTACTTAATTTTCCGCAAGGTCATCTCTTGGCAGATCCCCGTTGCCTACATCGGCACGGTGGCAGTCCTCACGTTCCTCTTCCCCCAGGGCAACGACGCGATGAGCTGGATGCTCTACAACGTGCTCGGCGGCGGCCTGTTCCTCGGCGCGTTCTTCATGGCCACTGACTATGTCACCTCCCCCGTCACGAAGAAGGGCCAGCTGATCTTCGGCATCGGCTGCGGTCTCATCACGGTGTTCATCCGCTACTTCGGCTCCTATCCAGAGGGCGTTTGCTATTCCATCCTTGTGATGAACTGCTGCACCTGGATCATTGACAAGTACACCAAGCCCACCCGCTTCGGCGTAGATAAGAAAGCAGCGAAGGAGGCGGCAAAGAAATGAAGATCGAAGGTAAATTCATTTTCAAGGTAGCCGGTACGCTGACGGCGATCTCGCTGGTCGTCGCGCTGCTGCTGGGCCTGACCAACATGCTGACCGCGGACAAGATCGCGGCCATCAACAAGCAAAAGACCGAAGAGGCGCTCGCCAAGGTCGTCTCCGCGGCCGACTGCGAATTCCCCCCGATGGAGGAGATCCCGCAGGCCATGATCGACGCTGCCAACGAACAGGGCGGCAAGCTGAGCGAGGCCTATGAGGTGCAGTCCGGCGGCGACACCATCGGCTATGCCTTCAAGGTCACCGCGAGCGGCTCTCAGGGCAACATCGTGATGATCGTCGGCGTGGACACCGACCTCACCGTCACGGGCGTTTCCATTGTCAACAACTCCGAGACCAAGGGCATCGGCTCCAAGGTCATGGACAATGAAGCGACCTCCGCAGGCACCGGCGCGCTCGATCAGTTCGTCGGCAAGTCCGGCGCGGGCACGCTCGTCGTCAAGCAGAACATCGACGCCGTCACCGGCGCGACGGTCTCCACCAAGGGCGTGACCAAGGGCGTCAACGCCGCTCTGGCTGCCGCCGAGGCCATGAACTGAGAAAGGGGGAACGATCTATGAATTTTAACAAACAGCTCAAAGACGGTCTGATCTACCAAAACCCCGTTCTGGTGCAGGTGCTCGGTATGTGCTCCACCATGGCCATCACCACGAGTGTTGCAAACGGCTTTGGTATGGGCATCTCCGTTCTCATCATCCTGACGCTTTCCAACATCTTTATTTCCCTTCTGCGCAAGATCATCCCCAACGAAGTGCGTATCGCGTGCTACATCGTCGTCATCGCGGGCTTCGTTACGATCGTTGATTTGTGCCTGCAGGCGTTTGTCCCTGACATCGCCGAGAGCCTTGGCGTGTTCATCCCGCTGATCGTCGTCAACTGCATCATCCTCGGCCGCGCCGAGGCCTTTGCCAGCAAGAACTCCGTCGCCGCCTCCGCGGTGGACGGCATCTGCCAGGGCATCGGCTACACGGTGGTGCTGCTGATCCTGAGCGCGTTCCGCGAGCTGCTCGGCGCGGGCACGCTGCTCGGCATTCAGGTCATGCCTTCTTCCTATGTTCCTGCCGGTATGCTCACGCTGCCCGTCGGCGGCTTCCTCTGCCTCGGTACGCTGATCGCCATCATGCAGTGGGCGCTTGCCAGAAGCGAGAAGAAGAACGCGGAAAAGAAAGAAACGGAGGGTAAATAAAAATGAGTGTGACTAAGTTACTTGCTATTTCCCTCGGCGCGATCCTGACGAATAACTTCATCTTCTCGCAGTTCTTGGGTATCTGCCCGTTCCTCGGCGTGTCGAAAAAGAGCGACACCGCCGTCGGTATGGGTCTTGCCGTTACGTTCGTCATGGGCCTTGCCTCGGCGTTCTGCTACGGCGTGAACATCATCCTCGTCAAGCTCGGTCTCGGCTACATGCAGACCGTCGCCTTCATTCTCGTGGTGGCGAGCCTCGTGCAGTTCATCGAGATGTTCCTCAAAAAGTCCATGCCGACGCTCTACACGGCCCTCGGCGTGTACCTGCCGCTGATCACCACCAACTGCGCCGTTCTCGGCGTGGTGCTGCTCAACGTGCAGAACGACTACAACTTCATCGGATCCGTGGTGTACGGCATCACCGGCGGCCTTGGCTTCCTGCTGGCGATCTACCTGTTCTCCACGGTGCGCGAGCGCCTGGAGTTTGCCGACTATCCCAAGGCATTTGAAGGCTTCCCCATCGCGCTGATCACCGCAGGCCTGATCGCCCTCGCATTCATGGGCTTCTCGGGTCTGCAGGTGTGGCCCATGTAAGGAGGGGACGAAATTATGATTACGAACGTTATTTACGCTGTCCTCGTGCTGGGCGTGATCGCCGTCGTGTTCGGCCTGATCCTGTCCGTTGCGGCCAAGGCCTTTGAGGTCAAGGTCGATGAGCGCCTGCCCAAGATCCAGGCCTGCCTCGCCGGCGCAAACTGCGGCGGCTGCGGCTACCCCGGCTGCGCGGGCTGCGCCGAGGCAATTCTTGCCGGTAAGGCTCCCGTCACCGCCTGCGCGCCCGCGGGCGCAGAGGGCGCTGCCAAGATTGCTGAGATCATGGGCATGGAAGCCCCCAGCGGCGAAAAGCAGGTCGCGCACGTGCTGTGCAACGGCGGCGAGGCCTCTGTGAAGAATTTCGAGTATGTCGGTCTTCACGACTGCGTCGCCGCGACGAAGGTCGCCGGCGGCCCGACCGCGTGCTCCTTTGGCTGCATGGGCTTTGGCACCTGCGTTGCCGCCTGCCAGTTCGACGCCATCCATATCAATGAGCAGGGCGTCGCCGAGGTCGACAAGGAGAAGTGCACCAACTGCGGCGCCTGCCGCGAGGCCTGCCCGCGCAAACTGATCGTCGAGGTGCCCTACAAGCAGAAGGTCTTCGTCAACTGCTCGAACAAGGAGAAGGGCCCCGCCGTCACGAAGGTGTGCGCCAACTCCTGCATTGCCTGCGGTATGTGCGAGCGCACCTGTAAGTTCGACGCCATCCACGTCGTCAACAACGTGGCCGTCATCGACTACACCAAGTGCAAAAACTGCACCATGTGCGCCAAGGCCTGCCCGCGCAACGCCATCGAGCCCATCCCGACCCCCGAGGAGAAGGAGAAGTTCAAGGCCGCGCAGAAGGCTGCCGCCGAGCGCAAGGCCGCTGCCGCCAAGGCAGCCGCCGAAGCCAAGGCTGCTGAAGCCGCGAAAGCCGCCGAAGCGCCCAAGGCCGAATAAAGGTTCTTAAAAAAAGAGGAACGCGAAAGCGTTCCTCTTTTTTTATTCTTCCAAAAGCGGCGCTGCCGCTTTTGGAGAAGGCTTGCACTGCGCGTGCGTTGCAGCGGAGCGCATCCCTTTCAAATGAGGGACAACGTCACTCATTTGAGACGTTCACAAACTGTTTACACTGCCTCCTATTGACAATGGGAAATGTCGGTGGTACACTGCGTTTAGCACTCGAGGGAAAGGAGTGCTAAAGCTATGAAAGGAGCGCGGCGTATGGACTTGACCGAGCGCAAAAAGCAGATTCTCAAGCGCGTTGTCGAGGATTACATCGCCGCGGCTGAGCCGGTCGGCTCCAAGGCGCTGGCCGAGGAGATGGGCGGTTCGGTGAGCTCTGCGACCATCCGCAACGAGCTTGCGGACCTGGTCGAAATGGGCTACCTTGAGCAGCCGCACACGTCCGCCGGACGCGTGCCGTCGCCGAAAGGTTACCGCTTGTACGTCAACGAGCTGATGGAAAAGCGCGAGGTCTCCGAAACAGAAGCGGAGGAGATCAACGAGCAGCTAAAGTCCAAGCTCAGCGGCACGGACAGCGTGATCGCCAAGGCAGGGCAGATGGTGTCGAGCATCGTCAATTACCCCGTGTACAGCGTGACGGGCGGACGGCGCGAGGCGAGCGTCAAGCGCTTCGAGCTCATCGCGGTCGATGAAATGAGTTTCATCGTCGTGGTGATGGGCGAGGATAACCGCGTGAAGAGCCAGCTCCAGCGCTCGGACCTCCCGTTCGACAGCCAGCGGCTTGCGGACGTCAAAGAGCTTTTGAACACGCACTTCACCGGCCGGAGCGCCGATGAGATGAGTGCAAGGCTGATGAGCCTTTCCGAGCAGCTTTCGCCCGAGCTATTTTTAGTGGTGTCCAAGGCGGTCGAATATGCGATCGGTGTGCTCGAGCAGAGCGCGCAGCGCAATGTGGAGACCGCGGGCGCGAGCCAGATCTTGAAAATGCCTGAGTACCGCGATGTCGACAAGGCGCACGATCTCGTGACATTCCTTGTGGATAACAAGGAAGAGCTTCCCGTGCCGGATGACGGCGCGCCGCTCAAGATCCTGATCGGGCCGGAAAACGTGAACGAGGCGCTCAAGGAAACGAGCGTGGTCGTCGCCAGCTACGATATCGGCGACGGGATGCGCGGCCTCGTCGGTGTGGTGGGTCCCACCAGAATGGACTACGCCACCGTGACGGCGCGGCTGAGTTATTTTGCAGACAGCCTGACGCGGATGTTCGGCAAGAACGAGCTTCCGCCCAAGGAAGAAGATAAGGAGTAAGAAATGGGTAAGAAAGACAAGCAGAACGCGGCGGAGAGCACGCCGGAAAAGAACACGGCGCAGCAGCCGACAGCAGACGAGGCGGCCAAGACCGCAGAGACTGCCAAGGCTGACGAGACCGCCGAAAAGAGCGCGGAGCCCGAGACCTTCACCGTCACGCGCGAGCAGATGGAAAAGATGGAAGGCCTTGCCAAGTCGCTTGCCGACGAGCAGGACAAATACCTGCGCCTTGCCGCCGAGTACGACAACTACCGCAAGCGCACCGCGAAGGAAAAGGAAAGCCTTTACGCCGACGCGAAGATCGACACGATCAAGGCGCTGCTGGGCGTTTACGATAACCTCGAGCGCGGCCTTGCCCAGTACGGCGACGAGGAGTCGCCCCACCGCAAGGGCCTTGAAATGGTGTTCAACCAGTTCAAAGAGAGCCTCAAAAAGCTGGGCGTTGAAACGATGGACGCCGCCGGAAAGCCCTTTGACCCTGAAAAGCACAATGCCGTGATGCATGTGGAAGACGAAAACTACGGGGAAAACACCGTGGTCGAGGTGCTCCAGCAGGGCTTCACGCTGGGCGATAAAGTGCTGCGATTTGCCATTGTAAAAGTGGCCAACTAAAAGTTCCTCAAAAATGTGTGGCACACATTTTTGAAAGGGCTTGCAGCCCTGTGCAGCGCACTCGCTGCGCTCGCACGTTTCAGGGCTGAGATGTGTTTTTTCTGACGCGCACGTCGTCAGAAAAAACGATTTGGATTTGTTTCGCGTCTGCGGACGCGAAATGAACATATAAAGTGGTTAACAAAAAAATTAAGATAGATCTTAGGAGGACAACATTATGTCTAAAGTTATCGGTATTGACCTTGGTACTACCAACTCTTGTGTGGCCGTGATGGAAGGCGGCGAAGCCGTCGTCATCCCCAACGCCGAAGGCAACCGCACCACCCCGTCCGTCGTCGCGTTCAGTAAGACCGGCGAGCGTATGGTCGGTCAGGTCGCAAAGCGTCAGGCCGTTACGAACGCAGACCGCACGATCTCTTCGATCAAGCGCCACATGGGCACCGACTATAAGGTCGACATCGACGGCAAGAAGTACACCCCGCAGGAGATCTCCGCTATGATCCTGCGTAAGCTGAAGGCAGACGCTGAGGCTTACCTGGGCCAGCCCGTGACCGAAGCGGTCATCACCGTCCCGGCTTACTTCAACGACGCTCAGCGTCAGGCCACGAAGGACGCAGGCAAGATCGCCGGCCTGGATGTCAAGCGTATCATCAACGAGCCGACGGCCGCTGCACTGGCCTACGGCGTCGATAAGGAATCCTCGCAGAAGATCATGGTCTATGATCTGGGCGGCGGCACGTTCGATGTCTCCATTCTGGACATCGGCGACGGTGTCATCGAGGTCCTTGCCACGAACGGCAACACCCACCTCGGCGGCGATGATTTCGATCAGTGCATCATCGATTACCTTGTTGCCGAGTTCAAGAAGGCCGAGGGCATCGACCTCTCCGGCGATAAGGTCGCCATGCAGCGCCTGAAGGAAGCTGCCGAGAAGGCGAAGATCGAGCTGTCCGGCGTGACGAGCTCCACCATCAACCTGCCGTATATCACGGCGGACGCCACCGGCCCGAAGCATCTGGATGTCACGCTGACGCGCGCAAAGTTCAATGAGCTGACGGCCCACCTCGTGCAGGATACGCTGAAGCCCGTCCGTCAGGCCATGGCAGACGCCGGTCTGAAGGCAAGCGACCTGAGCAAGGTCCTGCTCGTCGGCGGCTCGAGCCGTATCCCGGCCGTGCAGGAGGCTGTCAAGAGCATCACCGGCAAGGAAGGCTTCAAGGGCATCAACCCCGATGAGTGCGTGGCTGTCGGCGCGGCCATCCAGGGCGGCGTCCTTGGCGGCGACGTCAAGGGCATGGTCCTGCTGGATGTCACCCCGCTGTCCCTCGGCATCGAGACCATGGGCGGCGTGTTCACCCGCCTGATCGATCGCAACACCACCATTCCGACGCATAAGAGCCAGATCTTCTCCACCGCTGCAGATGGCCAGACCTCCGTTGAGGTCCATGTCCTGCAGGGCGAGCGTGAAATGGCTGCCTACAACAAGACACTGGGCAAGTTCCAGCTCACCGGCATCGCTCCGGCGCCCCGCGGCGTGCCGCAGATTGAGGTCAGCTTTGACATCGATGCCAACGGCATCGTGAATGTCTCCGCAAAGGACCTCGGCACCGGCAAGGAGCAGAACATCACCATCACCGCTTCCACCAACATGTCCAAGGACGACATCGACAAGGCTGTGAAGGAAGCTGAGCAGTTTGCTGCCGACGATAAGAAGAAGCGCGAGGAAGTGGACATCCGCAACGGCGCCGACCAGATGGTCTTCCAGACTGAGAAGATGCTGAAGGAGAACGGCGACAAGATGCCCGCCGACGTCAAGAGCGAGGCTGAGGCAAAGCTGGCCGACCTGAAGACCGCTGTCCAGTCCGGCTCCATCGACGACATCAAGGCAAAGCAGGATGCTCTGAGCCACGTCTTCGAGAAGATGTATCAGGCTGCCGCTGCTGCCCAGCAGCAGGCCGCAGGCGCACAGCCCGGCCCCGATGCTGGCGCAAACGGCCAGCAGAAGCCCAACGATGACGGCGTTGTGGACGCAGACTTCAAGGAAGTCTGATTTGAGACACAGCAGTGCGTATCCGGCCAAACCGGCGGGTATGCGCGTAGAATAGCAAAAGCCGCTCCGGTTTTGCCGGGGCGGCTCTTGCTGGTTATAGAGCGAGGAACCACCGGGAACAAGTCCCGGGTATGGATGTTCCCGGAGAGGTGAGTGGATATGGCACAGGAAAAACGTGATTATTACGAGGTGCTGGGGGTATCCAAAACGGCGACGGACGCGGAGATCAAAAAGGCCTACCGCAAGCTCGCTATGAAGTACCACCCGGACTACAACCCCGGCGACAAGGAAGCCGAGGAAAAGTTCAAGGAGGTCAACGAGGCCAACGAGGTGCTTTCGGACCCGAAAAAGCGCCAGCTGTACGACCAGTACGGTTTTGCAGGCGTTGACCCGGCCTACGCAGCCCAGAACGGCGGCGGCCCCGGTGCGGGCGGCTTTGGCGGTTTTGGCGGCGACGGTGTGGACCTGGGCGACATCTTCGGCGATATCTTCGGCGGCGGTTTCGGCGGCTTTGGCGGTTCGTCCCGTCGGGCCAATCCCAACGCACCCCGCAAGGGTCAGGACATCCATGTGCGCATCACCCTGAGCTTTGACGAGGCCGTGCACGGCTGCAAGAAGAACATCACCATCACCCGTCAGCAGGAGTGCACCGAGTGCCACGGCAGCGGCTGTGCCGCCGGTACCAGCCCCGAGACCTGCCCGGACTGCGGCGGCCGCGGCTTCGTGATCCGTCAGCAGCGCACCCCCTTCGGCGTGATGCAGACCCAGCAGCCCTGCTCCCGCTGCGGCGGCAAGGGCAAGCTGGTCAAGAACCCCTGCAAGGTCTGCCATGGCAGCGGCAAGGTGGCAAGCAAGAAGACGCTGGAGGTGTCCATCCCCATGGGCATCGACGACGACCAGAGCTTTGCACTGCGCGGCATGGGCGATGCCGGTGCAAACGGCGGTCCTGCCGGTGATGTGATCGTCATGGTCACGGTGCGCCCCAGCGAGGTGTTCCAGCGCGACGGCCACGATGTGTGGGTAACCGTGCCCATCACCTACAGTCAGGCCGTGGTGGGCGACGAGATCCAGGTGCCGTCCATCGATGGCAAGGTGGAGTACACCGTGCCGGAGGGCACCCAGAGCGGCACCACCTTCCGCCTGCGCGGCAAGGGCATCCAGTACCTGAACGGCCGCGGCCGCGGCGACATGTACGTCAAGTGCGAGGTGGAGATCCCCAAAAAGCTGAACAAGACCCAGCGTGAGGCCCTGAAGAAATTTG
>ENA-UEYD01001258-UEYD01001258.1-human-gut-metagenome-genome-assembly--contig:-NODE-1258-length-19056-cov-6.598714_pt1 | contig 19056 bp, 16 predicted proteins | sample MGYA00242907_ERZ507875 | MGnify/ENA primary metagenome ERZ507875 (study PRJEB26167, sample SAMN06115506) | human gut metagenome | host: Homo sapiens | place: China:Shandong | collected 2015-08-07...
CCGACCCCGCTGGAGTACGAGCTGTACTTCCACATCTGACGGTCGCATAGGGCGGAACATAGCCGGCAGTAGGGCTTTCGCGGTATCCAGAATAGCCCACTGCACCTATGCTGCACCTATGGTGTTCTGAAGAACCCCACTTCGTCCACAATCGGACGTAAGTGGGGTTTCCTTATGCGTGTCAGGCGGGCAGCGCGTCGAGCCAGGCGTCCAGGTCGGCGCGGCGGCCGTGCTGTCCGTGCTGGCATGCCTGCTGGCCGCGTTCATTACGCCGTCGGCGCATGCGGCCGCCACGTACGACATTACCCAGGTCGGGGACGCGAAATTCGTCAGCGTCACGGATACGAACGGCAAGGAATTGTCCGGATTGACCACCGGGTCGAATGCTTTCAACGTGAAGGCGACCATCTGCCTGCGGATTGACGACATCGGCGCGCTTCGGCAAGGAGATGCCGTTCAGGTCGGGGCCACGGCGGCGGATAAAAGCCATTACGCCCCCTATCTGTTCACCGACACGAATCTGCCTTCCTTCCTGACCGACAAACAGGGACGGAACGTGTTCTCCGTGAAATACGTAGACCCCGCGTCCTTCTCTCTGACACGCACCGGAACGGAGGAGCAGGGCTCCTACATATGCGACCTGACCGTGGCCAATACCCTTTGGAATTGGTGGGGATCATCCACGTCATCCACATGGAGGATCGGCAAATCCTCCACATACACGTTCTCAAGCCAACAGTCGAGGAATTCCCCCTGCACGCAGAATGGCAACGGAATGCTCACTCCCTCGGTGAACGGCAATCGAATCGACGTCGGCACCTGGTTCCTCAACTGCGCCACGATGACCGCCGTCGCAAACGGCAGGGATACGTCCGGCTTCAGGAAGGATTCGCAGATCGGATGGGCCCATGTCACTCCACAAACCGGAGAGATCAAGGGTATGACTGTCGGCAACCATGCCATCTTCATTTTGCAGGCGATCGATGGCAGGACGCCCGGACGGGATGGGTCAATCTTTCCCGGAAGGACGTGGACATATCCACTTATGAAAGGACCGTTGAGAACCTGCCTGTGGGATCCTTCACGGCCATGCGGCAGGATGATGGTTCATGGGATTTCGCCTACAACGTCGGTTCCCGGCTTCCAGGGCTGGCCAATTCCATGAAGACATCCGACAGCACCGACCCCGTGGGATTGGAGCTCCAGAACACCACCGGGCACATATGGCAGACCTCGCTGGTGACTTTCTCTGTCTTCTTCCAGAATGCGGACGTCCCGAACCGCGTCAAGGTCGAGATGCAATCCACCGAATCCGCCTACCGGACGACGACCCTGACCACGAAGCCCCTTGACCCCGCCGTCGGCGCTGGCCAGTCCGCCATCCGATACGATCCGAACGGCGGAGACGGCGACGCGTTCAGGAAGGCCGGCGACTCCGGCACCACGGCCACGGCCGCCGAGGCCGGCATCTTCCTGCGCAAGGGCCACACGTTCGCCGGCTGGAATACCAAGGCCGACGGCACCGGCACCGCCTACCAGGCGGGCGCCGATGTCGCATACCCGGCCGAGGGCGACACCCTGACCCTGTACGCCCAGTGGGAGGCGAACACATATAAGACGGAGTTCAGGGACTGGCAGGGCCGGACCATCACGTCGGGCACGGCCAGGTACGGGACCACGCCGACCGTGCCCGCGTTGTCCGATACGACATGGCTGGCCGATCCGGACATGAACTTCGACAACGTGGACGGATGGCATAAGACCGATCGGTATGGCGGTTCGTTCGAGTTCACGAAGGATGGCCTCATCACCCGCACCCGCGACCTGTACGGCCCGTCGAAGAAGCCGTTTGACGGGATGGTCCACATCGAGCTTCAAGGTGACGCATCGAAGGCCAACGGTCAAATCGGTGTCGGATGGCATGAAATCGGCAATGGCAAAGCCTACATGGAATGGAACCGTTGCGAGAAGGGGCAGGCCGATTGCGTATATGACGGATACTCGACTCCTTCCAAAGACAACAATATTGAAACATGGCTTCAGATCGACAGCTACGACGATAAAGGCTACGGCGAGCTGCTCGCAAAACACATGCAATTGACCCAGGTGGACCCGACCACGCACAACGGCGTCGCCCGCGACGGCTACGTGTTCACCGGCTGGGACAAGGACGTGACGAAACCAATCGAGGGCGGCACCGTGTATACGGCCCAATACCGGCCCGCCGTCTACAAGGTCCGGTTCGACACGAACGGCGGCACAGGAACCATGGCCGACCAAAGCCACACGTACGACCGGAAGCAGGCGTTGACGGCAAATACGTTCGCCCGCGAGGGCTACCGCTTCACCGGCTGGAACACACGCGGGGACGGCAAGGGCAAGGCGTTCACGGACAAACAGACCGTGACGAACCTGCTCGCGCATGACGGCGCGGTGGGCGTCCTGTATGCGCAATGGGAGCGCATCCCCGAGACCGCCCTGCCGATGGCTGGCGGGGTCATCGGTGGTATTCCGTCCATCATTGGCGGTGTCGTCACCGCCGCGGCTCTGGCGCTTGCCGTCATGGCCCGCCGCCGGGGCGGACGGCACGCGGTCTGAACGGGGACGCATGACCCGCGCCATGAACGACATCAGAAAAGGCATACCATATATTCCCTCCGACCCCGGTTTCTACCGTGAGGACGGTCCCGTCGACTGGCTGCGCACCCAGGAGGGCGTCTGGCTCCATTCCACGTTCCCGTTCAACACGCGGTGGACGCTGGACGCGTCGCGCATGGGCCCGCGCCCGTTCATGCGGAGGCTGACGCCGATCGGGTTCGGGGACCTCGACCAGTACGGCGGCGTGTCCGGCGACGTGGGCTTCTGGTTCGACGACCGCGGGCCCCTGCTGTGGCTGCGCACCATCGAGGGGATCTGGCTGGTCGCGGACATGGAGGCGCCGTACTGGTGGACGTTGGACGTGAACAACATGCCCGCCGTGAACCTGGCCCACCTGCATGCCGTCACACTGGCCGAGGCCCAGGCGCTGTTTGACACCGTCGAGGCGGGCGAGCCCAACTCGATGGACACGTACAGCGGCATCGCGGGCACATTCGGGGAGTAGGCGGCCCAGACCGCATGGCTTGCATATTTGGCGGGAGAGCCGCGTAAGACGTACCTGCGGCTCAACGCCAATGAGACCCCCGACGTAGATCTTTCGTCGCCCGGTTACAATCCCGCGCGGGTCGACTACACGCACCGCGTCGGGCATCCTCCCGTTCCATTCGCCAAACGCAGGGAGAACACGAGGCGGAAGATCGCCGTCGCAGACATCGCGTTCGGGCGGATGGAACAGGCGTCCCCATGTCGTCGAATCCGCGAAAAGCACTCTGGCCATCTTCGTCGGGGAGTCGGATTGGGCTTTGGATGTCAGGAGTGCGACCAATGGCAGAGGCGAGGAGCTGGAGTACTACATGCCCGTGTCACTGCTTGACATAGGCGTGCCCGCTCCCTCCGTCTGCAGAAAAAGGAGGTTCTATCGGATCGTCGCGGCATGGTGGCGATGATTCCCCGGGGAAACGGTATCGACCCATCGAGCATATATACGGGCATCGCAAGCGCGATGGAATGACATGGAGACAGGTGCGTCCCATTCCTGGAAAAAGGGGCTTTAGAAGTCGTTCCGCGTGTCGGCGCCGCGTCCACTGCGCGATGGCCCCATCCGCTTCATTCGGGTGCACCCTGTGCCGGCTGATGTCCAACACGCCTTGACGTTTGCGGCGTAGTACTTCGGGGTATACCCTTTGCGTTGGGGCGCCTCTTCTTTAAGGGAGTCTGTGGAGTAGATGGGAGAATGAAATGTCCGAACCGAAGAAGATCGCTACGATCATCACCGCCGGCATCGCCGCGGCGGCGAGCATGGCGGCGCCGGCGTTCGCCGATGAGACGGCCGTCACGCCGGACGAGCAGGCGGGCAAGGCGCTGGAGCAGGCGGCGGACGCCGCCAACGCCGCCAATGTGGCCGATGCCAAGCAGGCCGTCTCGGACGCGCAGGCAAGCCTCGACCAGGCCCGGCAGGCGCAGGAGACGGCCAAGACCGAGGTGGGCAACGCCCAGCAGGGCGTGTCCGACGCCTACACGCAGGCCGCGCAGACGGAGCAGCAGGCGCGTGACGACGCCTCCGCCAAGCTGGATCAGGCCGACGCCGCGCTGAAGCAGGCGCAGGAGCGGAACCAGGCCGCGATGGACGCCGCCCAGCAGGCCCAGCAGAACCAGCAGCAGGCGCAGGCCGAGCAGCAGCAGGCGCAGACCGGCAAGACGGCCGCCGATAAGGCCGCATCCGATGCGCAGGCCAAGGCCGACGCCAACGACATGGGCAAGCTGAACGACGCCAAGACCGACGCGCAGGCCGACGTGGACAAGGCGCAGGCGGACAAGACCGCCGCCGACCGGAAGGCGTCCGACGCCAAGGCCACGGCCGACAAGGCCCAGTCGAAGCTGGACGACGTCAAGCGGGCCTCCGCGGACGCGGACGACCCGGCCAAGGTCGAGCAGGCGAGGCAGCAGCTGAAGCGGGCGGACGCGGACCTCAAGACCGCCGACGCCCAGCTGAAGACGGCCAAGTCGGATGTGGAGGACGCGAAGACCGCCAAGACCGAGGCTTCCAAGAAAGCCACGGCCGCGCAGGCCAAGGCCGACAAGGCCCGGACGGCCTACGACAAGGCACAGGCCGCGGCCGACAAGGCCGGCAAGGCGTATGATGCCGCTAGGGTGGACGCAACGAAGACCGAAGCCGACCGTCAGGCGGCTGCCGACGCGAAGACCAAGGCCGATGCCAAAGTCCAGACCGCCCAGTCGAAGCTGGAGGCGGCTCAAGCCAAGGCCGCGGCCGCGGACAAGGCGAAGACGGACGCGCAGGCCGCGTATGATGCGGCCGTGAAGGACATGAACACGAAGAAGGCCGCGGCGGACGCGGCGCAGTCGCAGATCGCGAAGGGCTCGCTGGGCTTCTTCGAGTCGCGCGGCTCGGAGGACGCGGTCAAGGTTCTGACCGACCCGAACACCACGAAGTACCTCTCGTCCATCGAACTGGGCAAGGAGGGCGACGCGACCAGCCTGGAGAACATGAAGGCCAGCCTCAAGTACATCCGCGAGTGCAACGACCTGCGCGCCAAGGAGGGCCTGCCTCCGCTGAAGGTGTCCGACGTGCTCATGGCGCAGGCGCAGGCCGACGTCGACTGGTCGGATGACAACCTTGATCATGCCAAGCAATTCAGCGTAGGCGAGAACCTCGCCGCCGGTTTCGGCGAAGGTGACGATCCGTTCGACAGTTGGTACACCGACGAGAAGGCCAGCTACGACAAGCAGAAGGCCGAGGGCGTGGAGCATCCGAAAGATACCGGACACTACACCAACATTGTCGGCGATGTCGACGTCACGGGCTTCGCCATGTCCAATAGCGACTACACGGGCATGTCCTATGTGCAGACGTTCAACAACAGCGCATGGGAGGGTGGCATCGGCCTGCATGGCACCATCACCACCGGTACCCTCTACACCATCGACGACTACGAGGCCGCGTTCGACGCCTACTACGACGGCCTGATGAACGCCGACCAGGCGTACAGGGACGCGCAGGCCCAAGTCGAGGCCGCGAAGGCCGCCCTCGACAAGGCGGACACCGCCGCCACGCAAGCCCACGCCGCGCTCGACGAGGCCGCCAAGGCCTCCGAGCGGTCCAAGGCGGACGCCACCACCGCCCAGTCGAAGCTGGCCGACGCGACCTCCAAGGCGCAGGACGCCCAGTCGAGGCTGGCCGCCGCGGACGCCGCGAAGGCAACGGCCGACAAGGCCGCCACGGACGCCAAGGCCACGCTGGACGCGGCCAAGTCGGATGCCACGGCCGCCAAGGCGGCCGAGCAGTCGGCCACCGACCGGCTCGCACAGGCCAAGAAGGACCTCGACCAGGCCCAGACGGCCTACGACAAGGCCGTGGACGCCCAGCAGGCCGCGCAGGACCGTGTGGACGCGCTGACCGACGCCAAGACCGCGCTCGACAAGGCGCAGGCCGGGTACGACGCCGCCAAGGCCGCCTACGACCAGGCCAAGTCGGACGCGGACGCCAAGACGGCCGCACTGAAGGATGCCCAGTCGAAGCTCGACGCCGCTAACAAGGCCCTCGCATCCGCCGAGGCCGACCAGCAGGCCGCCAGCCAAGCCAAGGCCAAGGCCGACGAGGCCGCCGCCAAGCTGGCCGCCGCGAACGCCAAGCTCGCCCAAGCCGACGCCGCGGCCCAGAAGGCCGCCGCGGACGTGGCCTCCACCGCCAGGACGCTCGCGGACGCGCAGGCCGTCCGGAAGGCCGCGAAGGACGCCTACGACGCCGCGGAGAAGGCCCTGGCCGACGCGAAGGCCGACGCCTCCGACACCGCCGCCGTGAAGGCCGCCGAGGCCACGCTGGCCGCCGCCAAGGCGAAGCTCGCCCAAGCGGACGCCGCCGTCAAGGACGCCGAGGCGAAGCTCAAGGACGCGAAGGTCCGTCTGGCCGACCTTGAGAGGCAGGCGGAGTCGGGTTCATCCTCCACCGGCAAGGACACCGGTTCGGCCACCGGCTCCACGACCGCCGCCGTGTCCACCCCGGCCAGCGCCGACGTGGCGAACAAGGCCGCCGTCAGGACCAACTCCACGGCCAAGCTGGGCGCCACCGGCGTGGACACCGCCGAGGTCATGGTGTTCGCCATGGTCCTCGCCACCGCCGCGGGTGCGACCATGGAGCTGCGCCGCCGCGGACAGGGGCGCTACGACGTCATGGCACGCCACGCGCGCTGACGGACGCAAGTCATGAATACAACGGAACGTCCCGAGGTCATTTATCTGGCTTCGGGCGTTCCTTGTATTCATGACGGTTTCCGCAATCGCCTGCAAGGTCGTTTTGCATGCCTCCTTACAGTGGATGCCGACGTTCGGGGTGGTTGAAATGGGGATTGAAAGAATCCCGGCGGAAGGAAGTGACGAAAACCGCCGGGAGACCTTTTTTCGACATGCCGGGGTCGTGCGCGCGGTCGGGCCTGTTTATGGTCGAATAAACGTGTATGGCGGCGTCACCACCAAATCTGAACGGCATGAGCGTTCATATTGGACACGGATGGCGGAAGGAAACGGCATCGGCGGAAGAAAAGCGCCGGCGCCATGCGGTTCCTGATAGCTTCCTGAGTGCCAGTAACCACATATGATCCTCGGGAGAAGAGGAATGACGATGCCGCCGCGAGTATCAGTCAACTCGAACGAAAGGCCTGACACATACCCATACAGCCCGCGAACTGGACACTGCTCGGATAACGGTGGCCAAGTGCGGTGCCCGCGACTTATTCGCCCTTTCCCGCGAAGGGCGAGGGAAACCGTCGTTGGCCGTGGCCAGTACGCGCAAAACCAACGAATGGCTCGAGTCGGACCGGTGTGCGCGAGCGACTCGTGGAGGAATGCGTTTTCCGAGAGCAGCTACTTGTCGCTGCGGTGTGGCGTTCGTCACGAACCTGGAGTTCGGGCGGTGGGAAAAGAAATGTTCGGTGACAGGGACAGGGCCGCCGCGGTCATCGATCGCATCGTGCATCACGGCAGAATCGTCAGGCTCCATAGCGAGCCGAACCACGATGGTTATGTTCTGGTAGGTAATCGAAAAACGGGATCGTTCCGTCCGTTGGGAACATTGTCCATTTTGGACGCCGATAGTATTCAGATTAACTGGTGACGACAAGTGGATTTATTTGATGAAAGGCATCGTGGATCAGAGGCCGTCCTCACAGTCGGGCGGGGACACTGGCTCAACCACGACCATGGGTTCACCTTGGGCAGAGCAGATGCGATGAACAAGGCCGCTCGGTTGGGCGCTATGGGCGTTGACACCGTCGAGGTCATGGTGTCCGCCTGGTTCTCGCCACTGTCGCGGGCACGACCATGGGCTGCGTCGCCGAGGCCAAGGACTCTATGACGGCATGGCATGCGCGTCGACGCGCATGCCATGGAAATCCGCCTGTCTTGCGTTGAGCGTCTGGATGCGTCGTCATGCATGCCATGCGGGCAGCAAATCCAGCCATTCATCCAGGTCGGCGCGGCGGATGCGCATGGTCGTGCTGTCTGCCATGCGGGCGGCAAGTCTTCCGGCGCGTATGTTGGCGCGGATTATTTTGGCGGGGATTCCGGTCAACGCTTCCGCTTCGGTCACGCCAAGCAGTGGACGGTGCTCAATGGGTACGTATGGTTTTTCGTTGTTCATGATGCCGTCTATGCGCGGTGTCTGTGTCGATGCCGGCGTATGGTGCGTCACTTGGGTGATGATGACGGAGTAGGAACGAATCGGGCCACCGTTACTGAAGTCATTGTCTTCTTCGGAAGGAATCCGGTTCGGATTGTTCCGCGGAACGCGGTGACTTCGGTAACGATTGATTAGGCCTGTCAATCGACGGGCTGGAGCACAATGGCTACCGCGCCGCCAAGGCAGGACACGATATGGCAGCCCGTTGTGTTGACGATATTCTGCGCAAGAACACCCATGAAGATGTCATTCGTCCATGAATCGTGCGGCGGGAGATCGAACGCCGCACACGCTTTGCGTGGGGTGAGCGTTCCAATCACTTTGAAGCGTCCGCCTTTATGGAGGACAATTTCATCATTGTCGTCGATGTTGTCGTTGCTTTGCATGTTGATGTTATCCATGGTCCTTTCATGCGTCCTCGACATGCTGCCGGTGGCCACCTTAATACAGATCCGGGTCACGCCGGTCGACGTCCATGCCTTCGGCTGGTGTGAGCAGTCGGATGGCGTCGAGCCGGCCGTCGCTGATGGAGAGCGACAACGCTCCCGGTTCCGAGTATTCGCCGGATGTGCGCTCCACCCACATGGAGCCGTTCTCCAGGCTCGGGCAGCCGATGATCGTGCGGCCGCGCGATGCTTCGATACGCAGATGGTGGAAGTGTCCATGCAGCACGAGCCGCGCGTCGGTAAACGCGGTCGGCTGTGTTCCGCCTGCCTGCTGCGCGACCCACGATGGGATTTTGTTTTCGTTTTTCGCATAGTGTCCGTGGAACGCGGCGGTTTTCAATCCGCTGACGGTGACCTGCACGCCGGTTTCCAATGCGTTTTGCGTGACGATTTCAACGCGTTCCGAAAGTGGACCGGGAATCATGCTGATGGCTTCGCCGATGATGCGGGCCGTCATGATGCCGAAATCGCCGCGGCCGATGCTTTGGCCATTCTTGCGTTCCTCGCCGTGGTTGCTGCGCACGCTTACGACCTTCAAACGCGGTGCAAATGGAGCCAATGCGATAATCGCCTCGAGCAGGAGCCTTGCGCACACCTGCAGCTGCTCGGCCTGTGCTATGTCGTTCGCGGCGAGCTGCGATTGGCTGGTGTTGTTCGCGTTGCCTTCGCAGATGTCGCCAAGCTCGAAGACGACGATTTCCTCGGGCCTCAACCGTTCGGCCTGCGCGACCGCCTGCCGTATGATGCTGCGTACCCGAGCCACCAGCTGGCTTGTGCCGCCGCGTGCTTCCGTCGCCTTGCCGGTCTGCAGATCGGCAAGGCACAGGCAGTAGGAGCCTGTGCGCGCCTCTACGCTGACGGATGGTTCGAATCGGGGAATGGGGGAGACGAGCAGTTCGGCGATCGCGCGCGTATCGACATCGGGCTCGTGCGCGACCAGCGCGACGCGCTGACGATGTCCGTCGGGCATGGTCATATATCCAGACTGCCGGCCGGCCAGCGACCATCTGTCGGGATTCCATCCGGCGGCGTCGACCAGATCGGTGTCGGACTGAAGTGCCGATTTCGGTTCCTCGCCGTTCGCGTAAGCGTTGGCATTCTGCACGATGCCGTCGCTGGTACGTACTCCGAAACGGCGCATGCAGGAGGCGAGATTGCGTGCGCGCGTTCTGCTGATTGGAATGCCGGCACCATGCAGTTCATCGAGCCGATCGTTCCATGGGCGGGACGAATCCAGCAGGACGGCGGCTAGATACTGTGGACTGTCCGAGAGCTTTTCGAGCGTTGACGCGAGCACCATCCTCGGAACGGGACGATGCGAAGGATATTGAAGCATGTCGGTCATCCTTTCTTGGTTTGGTTCCTTGATCTAAGCTATTTGGCGTTGCTCCAGCGTTTTTCATGCGTCCTCACAGCGGCCCGTATCCGTTTTTGGTTGGTTGGACTTTATGTTTGTCTTGCTTTCCGATACCACGATGGTTCATGAAAAAAGGGCGGATTGTTTTAGCGGTGATGGATATTCGGTTTTGTCCATGGTCGACGGATGCGAGAACATGGACCATCCGCATTGGCCGCTCCGTTGACGCAAGCGGAGTAGGAGCATGGGGCACGCACGGAAGCAAAAACGAATGCGTATGTCCGGGTGAGGGATTTTCCACGACATGAGGGAACAAGGTCCCGCCTGTTTTCTAAAGTGCAAATCGGCTACTGGATGGGCCTGCACGGAAACGTAGGCTCCACCGCATTTTTGGGGCATCCGGGACGGTTTTGTTTTCCCCGAATGGGTCAACGTTGTTTTCATCTGGAATCGTCGGCGGCGAGCGCTTGGTCTGTCGCATCGGACATGCCGTCGATGTCCTGATCGGATGCTGGCCGTGCCTACACGCCACGGGAACGGAATGCTTGCGGAACGTCTGGAAGGGTTCCCCTGTACTGCTGTGTGGCTTTTGGAAGGTATTGGGGAACTGGGGAAGTGTTTGCGGACTGTCTGTGGATGTTTTCGTCTTTCCTGTTTTCCCAGAAAATGGAATGAGTTCCCTGTTCCCCGGATGGTGTTGGATTCCGGTAGGGAGTAAAGGGGAAGTGCCATTGGTACTTCCCCTCTGGTTCCCCGTTCCCGCAAGGTGCATCAGCCTCTGCCTATTCGGAGCGGATGATGTCCCCGTCGTTCAGTTGTGGCATCATACGTCCATGCCGTCGAATGCTCGTTGGTCGGGGCCTACCAATTGGTCTGGCGGCAGTTCCAGCACGCCGGCTGCGAGCCGGAACTGCCACTTGCGTCCCTTGTGTCCGCCACCTGGAATAAGGGTCACGTCGATGCCCGCGGATGCCAATACGGGCAGTACGCGGGCCATGGACGCGCTCAACGACCTTGCCGATCCGGGCACGACCCGTTGTGTGCCCGCGTTCCCGCTGGCCAGCAACGTGAACGTAGGGCGAAGCTCCGCGTACAGTTCCTCGCCGGTGAAAGTCTTGTCCTTCAGCTTGTCCCAGCGATGGACGATGGCCATGTACACCGGATCGTCGGAGCCCTGCTCATGCTGCTCCATGTCCAACGTGCTTAGCCATGTGCTCTCGCCGTTCGTGTTGAAGATCATATCCACGGCGCGCAGCGTCATTTCGTAGTCGCGCAGTCGCGCGCCCAGGTTGTCCGACGGGATTTCGTCGTCATGCTCCATACGAAGCACGCGCTGGCAGGTCCGCCACAGCATCATCCGCAAGGCCGGGGACGATTCGTCCCAGATTCGCCAGAGCTTGGCTTCGGTCATGGACCGTGCGCTCGGCATGAGATCGATGTGGATCATCCTGGAGACGATGTCTTCGGGCAGGCGGCCTATCGAGATGCCGGTCAGGATCGCTTGGCAGTGGAGCCTCCAACTGGCCATCTCGGTCTGCGAATACAGTTTCCTTGTGGTGCTGACGCCGCCCGTGACCATGACGCAAAGAGTGTCGAATACCTTCTTGTCCATCTTGGATGCGTTGCCCAATACGATTTGCATGTGCATGGAGGCGAGCATCTGCAACGTTTCGACGGTCAGGCACGCGGCGCTGATCTCCACGCGATTCGTCTCCGGGTCGGTCAGATCATGCAGCAGCAGACTCGTAGTGCTCTTACCGGATCCCTGCGGGCCTTCAAGCAGTACCAGCGGCGGTTGCGAGCTTGGCCCGGCCGGATGGATGAGGCAGTGCACGGCAACCGCGATCAGCTGGGCTGCAGTGTTGTCGTCCTGGCGGATCAGATCGGCGAAGCGCCGGAATTGCGATTTGGGGTCGATGATGGGCAGAGGGTCCGGCATTTCGATCTTTTTCATCGTGGAACCACGTAGCCAGCACACGGAATCGGGCGTCCGTTCCACGGACAGGTTCGTCCGGTCGGCGCTGATGCGCAACGCGTTGCCGTCATCGTCTTTCAGGTCGTACCACACGTCATCGCCGATGCGGCATGCCCGCTGCGACAGGATGAGGGGATTCTTGGAAGCGATCTGCATCGCGTGCTGCAGGGCTGCGATCAAGTTGCGTTGCGTCGGCAACGTGTCCCTGTCCAATCGCGACGCCAATTGGAGCTCGCGATACAGTTCGCTGTTCGTGCTCGGCTCGAGCGGCTTCGCGATGCGGGACTTTTTGTCTACCGCGTAGTACCTGTCTTCGGTCTGCGCGTCGTAGCCGAGGTCGTAATCTTTTTCCAACCGGGCGAGCAATTCGATATCGTTTTCCGGCGGCATGGCATTATCCTTCATGCCAGAACCTCCTTCCTGAGTGCGGAGACGAGCCTGGCGACGTCATCATCCGTCACGGTCGAAGGCCGTAGTTCGTGCCGCAGCCGTTCGGCGATGCCGGATCCCATCCTCGACCGGCAGGGATCTGGCATATCCGACTGGGGCGGTGGACAGTGGCCGATTGCCCATACCGCGATGGACTTGGCTTCTTGTTCCGCGGTCTCGATGCCGCCGGCACGGTCACCGGCCACGAGCCGGACGAAACGTGGCATGGCCGACCGGATCAGTTTCATGCCGCCTGTGTGGCCCTTTGCCATGGCGTGCAGCGCGGCAACGGAAAGTTCCACGAACCCGTCATGCCTGCAGGATTGGTGGAGACAGGGGTTGGAAGCCCAGTTATGCGCGAGCCCCCTCATATACGGGCATGGCGTGCGGTCGTCGGTGAGGGACAGCCACTCTTCGGGGTCCGTCGCCATCATGTCATTGTGAACGGCGGAGTGGGATGCGGTCAGCCGCGCGACCCATTTGTTCGGCAGCATTGGCAGTTCCTGCGGGCGTGGTGGTTCGCATGGCCGTCCGTCCGGGCCTGCCATGAAATACCTTTCCCCGCAAGGGTGGACGCTTCCCGGTGCGACGATGTACCGGTTCCCCGGCCAGATCAGGTCCAGTCCGGCTCCCGGCGCGGTCAGATGCGGCACGTTGGGCATGCGGTAGAGCAGATGACGGTATGGCGGATCGGTATGCCCGTTGGTCCAGGTGGCGGGAAGCGGGCCGAGTTCCCGTTCGAGCGCGGTGAGAACGACGGCGCCGTCCTCCTTGCGTTCATGGCCTGCCGCGGAGTCGACGTCGATCGCCATGGCCATCATGTCGCCGGCATCGAGCGTCGGCAGCACGATGCCCACGTTCGCGTTCGGATATAAGGACTGCCATTCGTCAAGGTCGAATCCGCTGACGTGCTTGCGTGCCGTGCCATGGCGGCGGCTGACGAGCGGCCGCTTGCCTTCCAGTGGGATGGTGTCCATCCATCCGAGGGAACGCAGACGATCCGCCAATGCGCGGAAAGTGCCGTTCCCGGTGTGCATAGAGACAGGACAAGGTTCCATGTGAAGACCTCCTTCACTTGTGAATCCAGACCCGCAGGGTGCTGTCCACGCCCCGCGGGCCGTCCTTTGTCGAAAAGGACTGCCCGCGTCTATGCGGACATCTCAAATAGAGATATCGATTGGAAGGACGAATGTTTTCCCGAATGGTTCGTTCGAGCCGCCGCAATCCAGACCCGATGGAAGAATCGGGATGTGTGCTTGAAGACATTGAGGAACAAGGCTCATATAAGCCAACGGGAATTGGGTGAGCTCGTGCACTTGAGTCAAGGGAACATCAGCGACTACGAAAGGGGTTCCAGAAAGATCGAAACCATGCCGGCCGGCAAGTTCGTCGAGATCCTGCGCGCTTTGGGAGGCGTCGATCCGTCCGTGCTGCTGGGACAGAAAGAGCCCGTCGTGAAAACGAATGCCGACGACCGTATCAAGATCGAGGCGGAGGATCGTTTGAAGTACGGTGACGATAACGGAAGCCCCGTTCTAGATACAACCGAAATTCGCGAGAAGGAGCAATACGACAGACGAATCGAGAAATTGGAAAGACGGTTGAAGCACCTGCAGCAACGGTTGGATGACGAGAAGGCGGAGCGTGAGAAATTCATATCCCAGTGCATTTCGTCAAGATCCATTTGACGATGTCCTGACGGCTTATTGTATGGTCGTCCTGCGATTTGTTTCCCGGGCACATCCTTAGTCGCTTTGGCTGCCGTCGGCGTTCCTGGCGGTTCCCACGTATGTTTCTATTGCCGGATGACATTTTAAAAGATGCGAGCACGCGTAAGCTGGATGTACCGTACAGTGAATCTATGGGAAGGAAGCGATCATGGGCGTTCCGGTCGTGTACACGGATTTCGATGGCGTGTTGAACGCGTTCCCGGACGACAAGGTGCTGCGGCGCGGAGGCGTCGGCCACACCGGTTGGCTGAAGGACGGCGATCCGCGCAAGCCGCTGTACGACGCAGCGCGCGCGTTCCGCCTGGACGGCAACGAGCAGGCGCGCACCCCGGTCGGACGCTTCCGCATCCACTGGTCCACAGAGCTGACGGGCGCCATGTACCACCTCGCGGTGGATGGGCGCGTCGAATTGAACTGGCTGTCCACATGGCAGCCGTACTGCGTGAACACGTTGGATCCGATGCTCGGCTGGGACCCGTCGGTCGTCCATAACACCGTCTGGTACGACCCGGTCACCATGGAACGGCGTCTGACGGGCAAATTGTCGACGGTCCTGTCGCGCGTGCGCGTGGAACGGGAGTCGGACGATCCGTTGCCGATCGTGTGGATCGACGACGAGGAATGCTATAGCGACGCCGTGGAGGAGGTCAGGGCCGAGAATCCCGCGGCGCCGGTGCTGATGGTCCGGCCCGACATGCACATCGGCATCAGCCGCCGACAGTGGGAGATCATCGAACGGTTCGTCGACGACTGGACCGGATTCCCGCCCGTCACGTTCGACGACGAGGACGACGAGGACGGCGGCCGCGCCGCGCGCAACGGGCATGTCGGACTGTAGGGAGGAACGATGGGAGACGACGGAATCGAATGGGAGTTGGAGGATCTGGACGGCGGCGTCCTGTACGACGTGTTCTACGAGTCCACGACCATGCTCGCCGGCAGGATGCTCGCCCAGCGGCGTCTGGCCGCGGCCCGGGGCGACCGGGACGGGGAGCGTCGGGCGGAGGCGGACCGGCGCGGGCTATTGGCCGCCCGCGACAAGGTGGGTCCGACGGACCGGAGGACCCTGATTGCGGCGAAGCGTTCCAATGACGCGGCCCGCGGGGCCCGCGCGGAGGCCGTCGCCCCATGGCATGCGGTCGGCGGGAGCCTCAAGGTCGACGTGGAGGGCATCTGGCGCGACGACATCCGCCCCGTCGTCGACGCCGCGGAAAGGTCGGACAGGCCGTGCACGGTGTTCGTCGGCGGCCAGCCCGGCGCGGGCAAGACGCGCGCCACGCACCTGGTGCGCGTCTCGGGCCTGCATGATGGACCGCTCCTGCCGGTGAACGGCGACGACCTGCGCCAGTACCATCCCGACTACGACCGTCTGTGCGACGAGGAGCCGCTGGCCATGCCGGAGCGGACCGCGAAGGCGTCGGCCGCGTGGATACGCATGACCATGGAATACGCGGACGAGAACGGGATACCCGCCATCGTGGAGGGCACGTGGAGGAACGCGGCCACGGTGCTCGACGAGGCCGCGAACGCGAAACATGCCGGCCGGTCCACGCACGCGGTCGTGCTGGCCGTGCCGCCGGTCCTGTCGCGGCTGGCGATGCTGGAACGCTACTACCGGGACCGTTCGGCCGGATTGCCGTCGCGTTGGACGCCCGCTTCCGCGCATGACAACGCGGTGGCGAACCTGCCCGCCACGGTCCGCGCCGTCGCCATGTCGCCGCTGGTCGACAGGCTCACCGTGATCGACCGCGACGGAGGCGTCCTGTACGACGGCGCCGACCCGGACATGTTCGCCGGACAATGGGAGCGCGGATTCCATAGGCCGTTGTCCGCCGCGGAGGCGGCCGACGCGCGCATGCGGCTCGCCAGGATCGGATTGTTGAGAAGAGTGCCGGGCGTCGGCACGGCCCTGTCCGACCCGGTGGTCCTGTCCATCCGCCGGGATCTGGAGGTCTTGGGCTAGAACCGCCACCGGCGGCACACGTCCGCGAACGCGGCCAGTCGTTCGCGTTCGCAGAACGCCGCGTACGTGGTCGGCATGATGGCCTTCGACCGCTTCTCGGCGCGTGTGTGTTCGGCGTCCAATCCATGCGGCCGTTCCGGCATCGCCGTGCCGTCGCATGCGGCCGACATCACGTCCATGGCCCAGTCGTAGAGGGCCGTCGACGGCGACAGGGACGTGACGCGGGGGAGCGTGGCCATGGCGTCGGTCATGCCTGGCCAGTCGAAGGTCTCGGCGGCCTGGGCGAACGCGTACCGCGTCTGCCGGTGGAGAAGATGGTCCGGCGCGTCGGAATCGGGTTCGTACGCGTCGAACAGGCGCTGCAACGCGCCGTCGTCGACCGCGCGTGCGACGAACCGGCGGGCTGGCGCGGCGTCCCGCCCGAGCCTGTATCCCAACGTCATGGGCCCGGGCGCGGGGTGTACCCGTTCGGCGGGCAGGTGCTTGCAGAGCAGCCGGGGCGTCTGCACGTCGTATCGCGCGCCGTGGTAGTCGACGCTGACGACGATGCCCACGCCGTCGCAGTCCGTCATCACGCGGTCGAACATCACGAAGTCTCCCATGCCGTCCACTCTATCCCTCGATGGCCCTCTCCACGCCGTCGGTGGCGGCGACGAGGCGGTCGAGCTCGACGTGCGTGTAGATCTCGTTCGTCGTGCTGACCCTGCTGTGGCCCATGATGGCGGTGCGGGTCACGTCGTCCAGTCCGAGCCGGTTCAGGATGGTCGCGGTGGTGTGGCGGGCGGAGTGGGGTACGTACTCGTGGCCCAGGCCGACGCGGTCCAGGGCCCGGTACCAGCGCCTGCGCTCCACGCTGCCCGTCAGGGGCAGTCCCTCGTCGTCGTGGAACACGAGCCCGTCGCCGTTCACGCCGTGGCGTTCGATGTAGGCGAGCAGCTGGTCGGCGAGGGCCTCGGGCAATGGTATGGCGCGGCGGCCCTTCTCGGTCTTGGGGCGCGTGCGGTACATGCCGTTGCCGAGCGGCGTGCATTCGACGCCCTTGGGCAGTCCCTCGACCTCGCGTTTCGTCAGGTGCTGGGCCTGCCATTCGACCAGGATGATGAGCCGGTCGCCGTCGCGTCTGAGTTCGTCTTCGGTCAGGCCCAGCCGTTCGCCCTGGCGCATGCCGGTCATGAAGGCCAGCATCCACATGAGCCGCCAGGTGTCGTCGGTCTCCGCGGCGATGAGGTCGGCGGCCTGGTCGGGCGTAAGGGCGGCGCGTTCCTTCAACGCCACGCGGGGCGCGGTGCCCTTGACGGCGGGGTTGCGTTCGATGACGCCCTCCAATACGGCGTCCTCCAGGGCCTTGTGCAGGGTGCGCCACGCGCTGCCCGCGGTGCCGGAGCTTTTGCCCTGCTCGTCCATGACGTAGCGTTCCATGCGGCGGAAGTGCGCGGGCTTGAGCTCGTCGAGCCCGACGGCGCCGATGGCGGGCTTGACGTTGCGTTCGATGACGGACGCGTACGTGCCCCAGGTGCGGGGCTTGAGGTGGGGTTTGCAGATGTCGTTCAGCCAGTGGTCGCACCATTCGGCCACGGTGGGCGGCTTCGTGTAGCCGAGCCGTCCGACGCGCTGGAGCTCGGCTATCTTTTCGTTGAGCCTGCGCTCCGCCTCGGCCCTGGTGGCGCCGAACGCGGTGGCGCGCCGGCGGTTCCCGGTCGCGGGGTCGGGCGGGAGCTCGCGGAACGCCTTGACGCGTCCGCGCTCCATGGTGAATCCTCCGGAGCCCTGCACGCGCCTGCGTTCGGGCGTGGGGTCCAGCCGTTTCGTCAGCTGGCGTATGATGGTTCTGGTGGATTCGGCGGTGAGCACAATCGGCGGGGTCTGGTTGGTGGAGTCGATGAGCGTCAGCGTGTATCGCGGCATGTTCGTCTTCCGGTTCATGCCCCGTGGCTATGCGCGCGCTGCACCTAATACTGCACCTAGTTGGCAGGTCCATGTCATCGCATGTCACGAAAAAGGGCGGCTGATAGTTGCCGCGAAAGACCGCAAAAGCGTTGTCCCGCAACGCTTTTGCGGCTATATTACGCAGTTTCGGCGCGTCAAGCGGAAAACGGTTTCCTCGGCTTCCACATCTGACGGGCATAACCCCTGAGCCCTACTGGCGACTGGGTTTTTACCCTGTCAGTATAGCTCAGGTCTAGTTATGGTCTAGTTGTATTCCGAAAACACGACCCCCGCACGACTCGCAAGAGCCATGCGGGGGTCGTGTCTTTTCCGTTTACCGCGGCCGTTCGGACAGGCCGGCGATCCAGTCGTCCAGGTCGCGCCGCCGGATACGCTCGGTCGACGAATGCACCGGGCGATGAGGTTGTCGTGCTTGATGGCCGTACGCACTGCTTTCCCGGGTGATCCGGCGTTGTCATTTTCTTCCTTACGGATGACGCTTTTTCGCGCATGGTCAGGGACATGACCCCTGACAAAGTAGCGTCGTTCTTTCTTCGGCAACGGTCACATTGTGTCTGCTGATCCCGCAATGCGTCGTTTACGCTCCTATACTCGGCCGTATGTTGTTCCAAGCCGGATCTTTGCTACTCGTCATCATCAGCGTCTACCTGCTCAAACGCATCCATATTTTCTCCGACAAATCCTATAAAGTGGTTCAGGGACTGGTGTTCAATCTCACCCTGCCGTGCGCCATCATCATGAGCTTCGCCACGAACAAGCATCCGATGAACCTGCTGTGGCTTGTCGTATTCGGCTTATTTGCCTGCCTGATTCCGTTGTTCGTCGTGTATTTCGGATCGCGCGGCGACGAGCCACGCTACCGTGCTTATCAGATGCTCAACGCGTCGGGACTGAACATCGGCGCGTTTTGCCTGCCGGT
>ENA-UEYD01001289-UEYD01001289.1-human-gut-metagenome-genome-assembly--contig:-NODE-1289-length-18813-cov-4.891546_pt1 | contig 18813 bp, 10 predicted proteins | sample MGYA00242907_ERZ507875 | MGnify/ENA primary metagenome ERZ507875 (study PRJEB26167, sample SAMN06115506) | human gut metagenome | host: Homo sapiens | place: China:Shandong | collected 2015-08-07...
AGCGGGGAGAACTTATAAAGCCGCTGAACGGTCATTTCAGTTTGTTTTTCCCATTCATCAATTTGCTGCGAAATTAATCCAACAACATCCAATCTTTCCATTTTGCAGGATAAAACGCCGCTGTTTAATCTAGAAATATTTAGCCATTCCGTGATTAAATTTTGCAGCCGAAGGGCATCACTGGCCATATTTTCTGTGATCTGGAGACGAAGCGCAGGACTCAAATGACTATTGCGTTTAATGAGTGTTTCCAAACCGATGCGGATAGTGGCTACGGGATTGTTCAGCTCATGCGCAACAAGTCCGATGACATCATCCTTAAGTCGGCTGACCTCATATTCATTGGTGATATCGCGGACAAGGACCGCCAGTCCGTCGAACACATGATGGTCATAATCGCAAAGATGAACTGTCAATCGTGAGAGATTGAAATGTCTGCGTTTAGCGTCTTTGTCTATCAGCTCCAAGACGTCATTCTGAGCTGAAGACGGTCTGTCACGCGCTGCTGACGACGGACTTTAATGATTCAGGAAATCAAAGATTTCGTGCGATGACTTGTCAAGATTGAGCTGCAGTGAATCAGAAGCAAATCTGCGGAAATTCTCATTGGAAAAAATGACGTTGGCGTCTTTATCGAATAGAACGAATCCCTCCGCCATGCCTCCCAGCGCTGCGGTCAATGCAGCGTGCTGTTTGCTGATGTCGATATAGAGGCGCTTATTGTCGAGCACAATGTCAATGAATCGAGCAAACCGCTCAAGGGCTTCTTGGAGCTCAGGGTTCATTGGATATGAGGACCGGACCGCAAGCACTTTTTCGTCTTTAAGCGGAGTAACCGTTTGATAGTGTTCTTTCACTTCGCGATTCGAACAATGATGCTCACCATCCGCAATAACAATTTGATCTAAATCCCAGGCCTGCCCAAATCGTTCTAAAGCCATAGAAAATACGCGGGCATCATTGTCTTTTGGGCTTTGCGCTATAGGGGAAAGCAGAAGATTGATGGCAGAGAGTTCCCGATTGCGCCGCTCTAAATCTGCTGTGCGCTGTTTAACCCGACGCTCTAAGTGCGCATTGGCTTCACGCAGGGCAAGATCACTTTTAACGACATGGTCTGCCATTTCTCGGAACTGTGTGAGCAGGCCTTTTGCTTCGGACACGCGTTCGAGATTGCCGACAGCTGCAGGGAGCGGCTTCCCTTGACTTAATATGCCGATGGATGCAGAGAGTTCGTCAAAAAAAGTCTTCAGCGTCTTGATGTAGGCACGGCCGAAAAGAAAGGATATCGCTGAGACGAAAATGACAACGAGCGTGCCCAAGAGTGAGATTAAATTCGGGCGAGTCAAAATATCGGCTTGTTCAGCCGTTATTTCAATTTTCCATGGGAAATTTGTCATTGCTGCAGATAGTGCAATGGCATTCGCGTGGGGCTTGCGTCCCAGCGAAGCGAGCTCGCTGCGGTTGCTTTCGAGCGTAATGGAAGCATTCGCCGGCATATAAGCATCGGCTGCAGTCTCCAGCAGTTTCTGCAAGTCGACTTTAGCAATCAAAACCGCATCAATTCGCGGATAAATGCTGCGGCTGAAAACGGGCGTTCCAATGAAGACATAAGCACCTGAATTCGAATCGTTCGCTTCCCCTAAAGTTGTCCGGCCGCTCCGGATCGTTTGCCGGAAAAACCAATGTTCGGACGGATTCGTGATGATGCTTTCGGCCTGATCCGGCGTGAGCGCAGAAGAATAGGCGAGCAATTGGCCGCTGACGTTCACTGCGATGCTGGAGCTGTATCGGCCAGACGTAATATAAAGAATTTGCTCAAAAGCCCTGATGTCAGCGTTATCAGGGGAGCTAAAGAGCAGGCCTGCGGCAACGGCAGCTTCTTCAAGCCGTTCTTTCTGACGATCCAATTCCTTTTCAAGAGCGATGGCAATGGTATCGGCATATCCTTGATAAGTCTGAACGGCTTGTTCCTTGCTGTTTTGGGCTTGCATCCACATCGAGGCAGTGAGTGCGAAGAGCGGCGTCAGGGCGATAAGCACCAAAGCAATCAGCTGCTTGTGCTTCAGGCTGCGGATTCTCATTGCCGGCCTCGCTTTGGCAGCGCGGCGGCAATGCGGCCGACGTGACGCCCAAATACCAAACATTCAGAAAGATGGCCGCCGCGGTCATGAACGAATTGACTGACCGGCGCAGTTTCTCCCGCGGCGTAGAGCCCCTCAATCGGGGTATTGTCCCAGCGCAGAACCTGCTTGTTGCGGTCCGTTTTTAGGCCCGCCCCCATATGAGGCACATCAATGGATACAGGCATCGCGTAAAACGGTGCCTGAGCAATGGGTTCCAAAGTACTGGGATCACGGTCGAACTGTTCATCAAATCCCGATTGAGCGGCGCGGTTAAAGTGAGAGATGCTTTTTTGGAGCAGCTCAGCTGAAAGCCTGGATGCATTGTCGGGATGCCGGGCAATGCTTTGGGCCAGTTCCGTTATGGTTTCGCCCGTCAAAATCCATCCCTTGCGCACGGCCTCCAGATTGTCTTCTGACCAGGTCGTCAGGCCGCTGACGGTCGAACCTTCGCCGAGCGTGGCGAGCGGGCCGTTCAGCATCAGAGCGTGATCAAAAATCAGCCAGACCGGAGCGCGCGGGAATGAGAGCGTTGCAGGATCGAATTGAAGCAGTTCCTGATAGAACCCGTAGTGCTGCTCCTGATCGCGAAGCTCCGATTCGCTGGTGAAGCGTCTTCCAAAGTTGTCGACGAGGATGGAGTGAGGGCTTCCGATACAGCTGAGCGGTACGCCCAGACGTATGCCGTTGTACTTTTGAGGCAGGAGCGCACAGAATCGATCAAAGTAACTGCAGGACGCAATGAGTGCTGCACCGGCGCGAAGTCCCATACCGATGCCGTCGCCCGTATTTTCCGGGGCGCTCGAAGCTGCCCAAAATTGATTTCCGCTTGCTGGGAGAAGTGAAGCGCGCATTGTGCGGTTAAAAGCAAAGCCGCCGCAAGTGAGGATAACGGCTTGCCGAGCCAGAAACTGATGTTCGGTGTTCTCTGAAACTGCACGCACGCCGATGACGGCATCGCCGTCGGCAATCAGCTCCGTTGCCTGAAAGGCATAGCGAATCGAAATGCCTGGCGCGGATCGGATGCCTTCATTCAAACAGGCATAGAGCGCTTCTCCGCCGCTGGTTTCCAATTTTGGGGAGCCGAACGTGCTGTGCTGAAAACCTTTCCATCTGCCGTAAGTCGCGATGAGCCCTTGAAGGTGAGGGCGGTAGCCCTCCCAAAGGCGCATAAACCGCGGCGTTGTGAAAAGCGCCGAAGTCGCCTGCCGAAAGTCCGGATCCAAGCTGTGGAGCCATTCATAAGTTTGCGGCCCCAGCTTGGCCCATATTCGAGCAAGCGCAGTCAAATCCGGATCCATCTTTCCTTCCCGATAGGAAACGCCTCCGTCGGGCAGGTAGGTTGACGCTATATATTGAGCAAGGACTTCTTCATTGATGCCTCGGTCGGGACAAAGGTAAATGCCCGAGGACATTCGGGTAGAGGAACAGTGAGACTTCTGGGGAGATTTTTCGAGAACTAGAACACTCGATCCAGCTCGTGCGGCCTCAATGGCAGCTGATGCGCCGGCTGCGCCAAAACCGATGACGATGATGTCGGCCGCATAAGTATTGTTCTGCAGGCGTTCATGCCCCGACGAGGCTGCTGCAGGCCGCAGCAATGCGCATCCGGCAGCTGTGAGCAGACTGCGGCGTGCAATGGCAGGATGATTCATCGAGGATCTCCAGACTGCAGCGGCCGGCTTATGGCTTCAAACTGCCGGCAGCCGCTGAAATGAATGTTCAGAGGTTCTTTCAATTCATGCAGTCCAGTCAGCAGCAGGATCGCTGGCACTCCCGAGGCTCTCCAATGCGAATCGATTTCTTCAGATCGAATTACGCATTTCCACAGTAGAGAAATCTTCTGATGCAGGTTGAATCGCGGCAAAGAGTTTTTCACGTTGACGGTGAAGTCGGATGCACGAAAGATTGGGCTGAGTAGAATCTGCGTCATCATAGCGGACGCCTCTGTGCGTTCGCCGCCAACATTCATAAAGCGGGCAGGGAAGTTTTTCCCCAGACCATCAGTCATGTCGCGAATTCACTATAAGAACCTTTGTGCCTTTCCGGGTCGTACCGGTGAACCGTTTCTCACGGAATTCACGGTTGAAGACGGTATTTTTATTGCCGACGACTCACCGGCGCCTGACGGCACTGAAATCGTCACGATCGATATGCGCGGCGCTTTTGTCATGCCGGCCTTCATTGATGCACATGCGCATCCCGATGGTCTGGCCATGACAATGGGAGCGGCCGCCTGTACGCCGCCGACAGTCCGTTCGATACCGGAACTCCAGAGCGCTCTGCGCAAAATGGCTGCGAAGCATCCGGAGGGATGGATCGAAGGCTGGGGGTATGACGAAAGTCTCCTCGCTGAGGGCCGCACACCGCTCAAAGATGACCTTGATCAGGTTTCAGCTGACCGGCCGGTCTTCATCCGGCGCTCCGACTATCACTCCGCGGTCGTGAATTCCAAGGCCCTCGAGATGGCCGGCATTGACCGAAACACGCCGGATCCGGAGGGCGGCGCGTTCGGCCGCGATGCAAACGGGGAGCCTGACGGCCGATTGATTGAGCTCGGTGCCGTACGGTTCCTCGAGGCGCACGCTAAACCGGCCAAAACGTTCGAAAGCGCCGTTGAATCCCTCTTAAAGCTCAAAGACCATTACTTGACGCACGGCATTCTCACCACGACCAACATGATGGTCATGCGCGGGAGTGACCCGGAGCCCCTGACGCTTTACCGCGAGGCCTGCCGCCGCGGTCTGCCTGTGGACTTCAACCTCTATGCCGTGTGGCAGGGCGGCGAAGACTCGTCGGGCATGCCGGACTTTCGTGCCGATGAACTGCGGGGCCCGGTTCGCTATGCGGGCGTCAAGCTCTTTGCCGATGGTTCAATTTCGGGCAAAACGGCGGCCGTGCGGAACCCCTACAAAACCGCTGAGGGCGAAAAGCTCGATTATCCCTGCGGCATGATGACGCTCGAAGAACCCGTATTCCTCGCCGCACTCTCTTATGCGCGCCGAAACGGCGTGCAGCTCTCGATTCACATCATGGGAGACCGTTCAATCGATGCCGTGCTCGACTGGCTTTCGGATGTCGATCCGTGGCTCGCGGATGTTCCGAGCGTTCGCCTCGAGCACGCGAGTCTTCTGCGGCCCGATCAGCTCGAGCGCATTGATCAGATGCGCTTGAAGCCCGCTTTCACCACGCAGATCATCTTTCCGTTTGCCGAATGGCGCAGCTACCGTGCATCGCTTTCCGACGCCGATTTCAACGCGGCTTATCCAGTCAAGAGCATCGCCGAACGCTTGGATGCCTTTGCTTTGTCGTCCGACGCGCCGTGCACGACCTGGGCGGATCCCGACAGCGTCTTTGTTTCGCTCGCCGCCGCAGTCACGCGCCGCGACGCCGACGACGGCGTTTTTGGGCCTGATGAGGCAGTGTCTGTAGGCACGGCTCTCGCGCTTTACACCGGCCGCGCCGCACTTGTCATGCCCGAAAACGGCCAAATCGGCGTTATTGAACCGGGAGCCCGGGCAAACTTCATTCGGCTTTCAGGGAATCCCTTCATGACGGCGCCCTCTAAGCTCGCCGAACTTCGGGTGACGGGCATCTGGCGCGACGGCGCGAAGCTCGAACTCCCCAAAGCAGACTGAGCGGCTTCAATAACCGGCAGGCCGTTTAAAAGCCTGCCGGCCTCAGCGATTCACGAAGCTCTGCTGCCGCACTTGCAAAATCCGCGCAACTCCTGCAATATTGAAAACGCTTACAGCTGAAGGACGCACGGCCTTCAAGACTCCGGTCAATATCCGTGCACATCAATACAACTTGAACCCCTGAGGGCGTTCGCCCTCGCAGGACAGGTTCGGTTTCGAAGCTCGCCTCAGGCGCGTACGCGCTCTGGGGTTTTTCTTTTTGGAGAAAATCAATGAAGCAGGAAATCGAAGCTCTCCCGGCCAGCCGTTTTGGGCTGCACCTCAGCGATGAGGCGCATCCCGCTGCCAGGGGTTATGTCAGAGACGATCTCACGAGAGAAGGTGCGCTGCGCGTGCCGGAACTCCCGCGCGGATGGCATTTTGCGCCCGAGGCGTATGACGGCATCGCCGGCTGGTGGAACTGGGGCGGTGCAGAACCGCTCCTCATCACCGGACCCGCCGGTTCCGGCAAAACAGCCTCGGTGCTCGCATTTTGTGCAGTGATGCAGATGCCGGCCGTGGTTTTTACGGCCCGGCCGCGGATGGACCGTCGAGAACTCATCGGCCGCTGGGTTCTCGGACCCAGCGGCATGACTTGGGTCGACGGTCCGGCAGCGCTCGCATGGCGCAACGGCTGGGTACTCCTTATCAACGAGTTCTCAGCGGCGCCGCCGGAAGTCTGGGTCTCCGCCAATGATCTTTTGGAAGGGCTTCCCCTCGAAATTGATCAGACGGGCGAGGTGATTGACCGTCATCCGCTCGCGCGCATTGTCTTTACCGACAATACCCGCGGGCATTCGACGGAACTCACGGCCGGTTATTTCGGCCGGCAGATTCAGGACCGATCGGTCATTGACCGAATGTGGCACCTGCGATGCGAAGGACTCCATGAGGCCGACGAAGCGCGTGTGCTCCTGGCGTCGCTCGAAGGGAATCTTGTCGTGCGTGCGGGTGAGGCCGCAGCCGAAGAAATCTGTGCGCTCACGGCGCGTGCGGCAGCGGGCTCAAGGTACAAGGCAGCGGAATCCCCTCTGGGGTTTGAGAACCGCTCCTTTGCGCTCTCGATTCGCGCTGCCCGCCGATTCGCGGAACTCACGCTGCGTTATGCGGCTGGGGATTTGCCGGTCTCGGACGATCCCATTGCCGCTGCGGCAGATACCGCTGTCGGCAATGCGCTCGACCGTCCGGTGCGCGATGCGCTCGTCACGTATCTCAAAACGATCTTCGGCGAGCGAATCACGGAACTGCGGCAGATGCGCATGGAGTCTTCGGTCCCCGTGCGGCGAAAACCTCGGTCCTCGAGACCGAAGGCCTGCACTGAGACTCCCGCACTTTCGTGAAGCCCTTTGCCGAGGCGCCCTATTTAGGCCGTTTAAAGCTCATGCATGCCCCTGACCGCTGGTTTCGGGGCATTTCTTGGGTTGAGAAGGGCTTCAATATCGGTTGCCCGGCAAATGAAAGCGCAGACCACTTCTTCATAGGAGATCCATCATGATGACAATGGGCAGCGTTCAGTTCGCTTTGCCGCTCGACGAAGACCGTCCATCCAAACACATCGCCGCGAGAGGGTGCGGGCCTTTGGCTCAGCCAAACGCTCGAGCCGCTCAAAAGCGACGGTTCCTCCCGCCCGCCTACACCGAAGCTCGCTTCGGAGACCCGACGACGCCGGAAGAAGCTCAGCTTTATGCCGAGCTCAATCGTTTGGACGGGCTGCGCGCGAAAGTCAAGGGCGCCGAAAAGCGCCGTTTGGCGGAGACCTTTCGCGAGGTCAACGCCAAAGCGGAAAAGCTTTTCAAGGGCAGGCGTTTTTGGGGAGCGGCCAGACCGCTCCTTGAACATGCTGCCGCCGAACTCGGCGCCGGCGGTCCGGCCGCAGCCGATACCGCCAGAATCATGGCCATGCTCGCGCTGCCGGCGCTCTGCAGACGAGACGGCATTGCCGTCAAGTTCAAATGGCGCCCGCAGACGGACGGCCGCACGATTTGGCTCGGGCCCATTGACTTCAGTCATCCGGCTGCGCCCATCTATCTCTTTGGTCATGGCGTTCATGAGCGCTGTCACGTGGTTCATACGAACTTCGATGCGGCAGGTTCAGAGGCGTACTCAGACCCGAGAGTAAGCGCATTCTTCAACCTCTTTGAAGATATTCGCGTGGACGCATTGGGAATGGCGGAGTGCCGCGGGTACCGTTTTTGGCGTGAAGCACTCTTTGCTGTGCTCTGCACGACAGGGAAGGCGGCATTTGCCGTCAACGGAACCACCAAGCTCCCCGAGCTCTTTTTCGGCTGGATGCTCGGCGTCCTCGAGGCTAAGGTTTTGAACGTCAAGCTCCCTGAGGGCATACTCGTCCGAGCCGATCAATTGGCCCGAGAAAAACTTGGGCAAGGTCTCCTCGATGAGGCGCTTCGTTTCGTGATGGGAAGACTCCCGCTCGCCAATACGGCTGAAAGCCTCGGTTTGGCCCGGGACCTGGTGGAGCTCCTCAGCGACCGCATGCGGATGGCCGAGAAAACCGCCCAAGTCGAGTCGGCCTTGTTAAGCGCGGAAGATGAAGCGCGCTCCTCTCCCCGTATGGGAGCGGCGTCGCTTCAGCTTTCACTTTTTGACAATGGCAGTGAGACTGCGAGTGCGGCGGCGGACAATGGGTTCGATTCACCGGCAGAGGATCTTGCGCCGGCGGCGGAATACGCCGTCCTCAGGCGTTTATTAGATCCGACGGGGTGGGTTCCAGCGTCGGGCAGTTCGCCCGAAGGAGAGGCATCGCTTAACCCGAAGGCATCGTATTGCGATGCTGAAGCGGGGCTCGAAGAGCTCCTCTCGGCCATCACGGCAAAGTCCGAAGAGGAATTTGATCCGACGGCGGCTGAGGAGAGCTATGCCGAGGCCTTCGCGCGAGACTGCGAACAGGCCTCATTAGCGAATGCCGGCTCGATGGATGGTGTCAGTTCATCTTCACACATCCTTCAAGGGTATTTGTCCGCAGAAATCGAGACGGCTCGGCGTGCTTACGCCAGGGTTTGGCCCAAAACGTCAGATCTTGGATTGCAGTACGCCGAGGCGCTTCGCCGACGCGTGCCGGTGCCAATGAGCGGCGCAGCTTCGGGCTGGGACGCGGACGATGATCTCTTGGAGCGCGCTGTCTGCGGCGACGACCGAATCTTCCTGCGGGAAGGCCGGGCGCCCACCTGCGACGCCGCCGTGCAAATCCTCATCGATCTTTCAGGATCCGTGGGGGTGGAGGGCGGCGCGATCGTGCGGACGGCGGCAGCCCGGCTCGAGGAAGCTTTGAAGCGAACGCCAGGCATTCACTGCCGAACGGCTGTCTTTCCGGACGCCGCCGGCCGAGGCCAGATGCTCGCTTCCGAGTGGGAGACGCCGCCCGGCGGCTCGCGCAGGGTGCTCGCTTCGATCCCTTCCAGGGGACCGACGCCAATCACTCAAACGCTTCTCTGGTCGCTTTTTTCGCTGGGAAACCGTCCTGAGCCGACGAAACTCCTCATTCTCTTTACCGATGGGGTTTTTGCCGCGGACGACTGTCGGGCGGAGGAAGCAGCTTTAAAGCTCGCCGGCATTGAAACGGCGGCGGTGCTCTTGAATCTGCATCAGACGCTACCCGGCCGCCGGCTCTTCGAAGAGGAAACACGTGTAGTGAGAAACGCTGCGGAAATTCCGCTCGCGCTCTTAGACGTGCTTCGCCAATGGCGGCGCCGCCACCCTTAATGAGGACTGACGGCGTGTTCAGCCGACCCTCTCTGACATTGAGCTTCATCGCACCCCGCTCGGATGCCTCCCGTTTTCGGTCCTTTGGACCCGAGGACGAGGCATTCGGCGGGGCTTTTTTTATATAAGCCCCAAGCTTCGGGCTTTTTCTCCTTTTTATCTCCAAATCACTCCCGTCACGATGCCCATTCCTATTCCGCATTTCAGCACGAAAAACACCTGTCTCGAGCCCGGCTTAAGGCCGCAGCCATCAGCGGCCTATGGGTCAGCCGGGGATTGGCGGAGTGCCGGTGGGGTGTTCGGTGAACCCGTACAGCGATGCCGTCCGGCCAATCCGCTCGCCGCTTTGCGCCGTCATCCGGAAGCCTTGTCCCGCATTGAAGCCTCGCTCGGCCGGGCAGACTTCAATGCCTGGGGCGCTTCGGCGCTCACGGCCTTTGCGGCCGACTGTGCGGTTTGGACCAATGAAGCGTTCGGCCAAAGCCTCCTTGCCCGCGGATTGGCATTGACGGGGGACGCGGCAGCTGCCGCCGCTGCTCTGCCGCAGCCGGCCGGACTCAATCCTGTTGAAATCGATCAGCTGCGGCAGGCCCGCCGTCGGACGGTCTTTTTGGGCGCGCTGGCTGCCGCCTGGGAACCGATAACCGAGATCACCGCAGAAGCCGGCGAGGGACGAGCAGACCGTTGGCAGCCGATGGAGTGCTGGGCCCCCGAAACGGAGTTTTTGGCCGAATTCGTGCTCCGCAGCGTGCGGATCGGCCGAATCGTAAGAGGGAAAAATGCCGAAGAGCCGTCTGCGCAGCCCTTTGATATCAGCAGTGCACGCCTAAAAAGCGAAACGAAAAGGCGGGCGTTGTGGAGCATGCTTGCGCGCGTCCGGAGAGCGTGTTCGAGTTCCAGGGCCTCAGAGACGCAATGGATGAGCGTCACCGAGACGAATTTTGACCGGCGCTGGGAAGCGGCGCTCGACGACGAACTTTTGGGACTGCCGGCGGGCAGTGAAGAAGGGCGGCTCCTCGCCCGCATTTTGACCGATGCCCGCCGCCGAAGAGTCATTGGCGGTGGGCTGAAGCTCCCGAGCGAGATGCTTCGCCTGGCATCGTCTGCCGAAGGCCGAACGCTTTTCTCCAAAGCTTTCGCTCAAAGGGTCGCCGAGGGTGAGGTGCTTCCCGTCGATGCCGCGGCGGATGAGGCTGGCCAAAAAGGATTTGCCGTTCGACAGAGGCGCGCGTCACCAGAGGATTCGACGGACGATTCGGCGGAGAAGCCGGATGCATCCGTTTCAGCCGAAGCACATCGAAAACCGCGTTTGTGGTGGGCGGCTGACGGCTGGTGGCTCGAATGGCCTCAGGGCGGGTGTCTCTTAGCCGAAACCGCGGTCGGCATTTATCCCGCTGCCGAGCCGTATTTGTCGCTTCACGGTCAGGACGAAGACGAAAGAGAAGAGCGCTCTCTGCGAGCGGCAGCGCTCTTTGCGGCTGCAGAGGTTCTCGGGCTTACAGCATCTGCGCCGATAAAGCCGCAAAAACTAGTACTTCCGAAGAAACCGGCGGCCCTTCCTTTAAGGCCCTCGCGTGAACTCGAAGCCGCCTTTCTCACAGCCGCCGCACAGTCACGCTTAAGCCCCGAGCAGCATCAGAACAGGGCGAGAGCGGTGAAGGCACTTTCAGAGTCTCCTGAAACCGAGACTTCGGGAAGCGGCGCTGACAGCGCGCGTACCGCAAATGAACTCTGGGGAGCTCCAGACGCTCGTTTAATGCGGCTCGCCAAAGCGGCTCAGCCCATTGCCCGGGCACTGGGTCCGGACGGTGCTCGACGGATGAATATGTCGGAGAATCCAGCCGGTTTCATACCGCGGCCAGAAGTTTCGGCAGCAAAACCACCCAAAAACACCGAGCTCGAAGAAGACAGCGGGCTCTTTTGCTTCGAGCAGGCCGACGGGACGGAGGCCGATGACGATGCTTCCTATTCAGAGCACTCACAGCCGAAACTTCGAGTAATGGAAGAGCCTCAAATGCCGATGCCGCGGCTCGACGACTGCGAGTGGATCCTTGGGCTGGGCGCTGAGTCGGGTTTGGCGGGCGATGCAGTTTCGGCTGCGTTGGAACACCTGAAAGACTCGGGTGTGCTCACTTCCGAAATCACGATGCTCAATCCCTCCGGCGTGTTTCTCCCGGAAAGCGCTTTTGAAGATTCTTTTGATCGCCTGCGGGCGTTCCTCTCCGCTTCAGCGATTCTGGTGCGCCGCACCGGTGCGAATGCGGGGCTTGCCCCTTGGATTTGGCACCGCGCGGACCAGAACGGCTTAGTAGAGGCCGGCCTTCTTTTGAACCCCGCCGCCCTCACGCTCGTTCGCCGGCATCCTGCCGGCGGGAGTGAGCGGATGGAGGGCGACAAGCGCCGGCGCCTCACGGCGCAGGGCGTCGAGGCGCTGTGGATTGGAATGTGAGCGATGACTAATGTTATGGATTTACTCAAAAGAAGAGGATCGGTCGCCAAGTCTTTCAGGCCGGCCTCGGAAGCTTCTGCAGACTGTTTGGCGCTTTGGCGGCCCGCTTGGGAAGTCGGGCCCCTTCTGTGGCATGTGACTGCTTCGGCCTTTGCCTTGGGACTTTGGAGCGGCGGAGTGCTCTCGGGCTTCCCCGCACTGGCATTGGGCGGCATTCCGGCCGGGCTTGCACTCAAGCGGATCACGGAGGCGAAGCGGATTTGGAAAGAACGCTCGCGGCTCTCGGGCCATGCGCCGGCCTTCATGAGCTTTGCTGATCTGGCGCTCGTGATGAGGAGCTTCGAGGCGCCTTGGCCCTCGCCCGATGAACCCCGGTCGGCCATTCGTCAGACGGGCATGACGAGGGCGGCCGCGATTCGTCTGATAGGAGCAGATTCAGGGACGCTCTTTCATGCGCCGGCCGAAGCGCCCGTTCAGTCGGTATGGTTTGGACTCGGCTTTCGCTGGACACCGGTCGAAGCGCAGCGCTTTTATGAATTAACGCGCATTGACTGGAAAAGCATGCTGCTGCCCGAACGTTGGCGTCATTGGTTTACTCAGCACCCCGGGCTCCCTGACGCTTCGCCCGGCATTCCCGTCCTGCACGGCGTGGGGCCGTCGCCCGTCTGTCCTTCCTGGCAGCGCGGACGGAAAGAAGAAGAGCCCGGCATTATTCGGCCGCTCTCGAGCTTAGGAGGCGGAACGCTCCTCGTCGGCACAACGCAGACGGGCAAAGGCGTCGTGCTCACGAATCTCGTGAGCCAAGCAATTTTGCGCGGAGATGCGGTCATTGTCATTGATCCCAAATCGAGCAAACGCCTTCGAAGCGCCGTCATCGGCGCTTGCCGCGCAGCCGGGCGGCCCGAGCCGCTCGAATTTCATCCGGCATTCCCAAAGCGCGGCGTGCGGCTTAACCCTCTGGGGAGCTACACCCGCAGCACTGAAATCGCGAGCCGCATTTGCGCAGTGCTCCCCCGCGGGGACGGCGCTTTTACCGCATTTGCCTGGCGTGCGGTCTTTGTGATGACAGAAGGCATGCTCTTTGTGGGAGAGCCGCCCACATTGCGGCGCTTTCGCGCGGCACTCGAGCGCGGCATTGAGGAGCTCCTCGAGGCGGCGCTCCGCAAGGATTTGGGTAAGCGCGTCCCCTTTTGGGAAGAGCGCCTCGAGGCTCTTCTCCTGCAGCAGTCGCGCGAGATCCGGGTGCCGATGGGTGCGGGCGGCGGGCTGGAGCTCGCTGCCATGGCGGCGCTTTGGGAGCGCACTGCGGGCTCCCCAGGATCGAAATACTGCCCCGAGACGCCCGAAGCGCCGGTCGAAGGGCTTCTCTCCGTTTATCGCCACAGCCGCGAGCATTATGCGAAGATCACCGCGTCGCTTCTTCCGGCACTTTCCATGCTGACGGCCGGCGCATTGGGCGAAAGTCTCTCGCCGGAATTTGATCTCACGGGCAAAACCGATGATTCGCGTCCCATCGTTTCGCTCGAAGACGTGATCAGCATGCAGGGCGTCCTCTATCTGGGGCTCGATGCGCTGCCCGACGCCGAAACGGCTTCGGCCTTAGGGGCGCTCTTGCTTTCAGACCTTTCGGGCGCAGCCGGGCGGCGCTACAACACGGAAGAAAGCGGTCAGGAGGCCGTGCGGACGAGTCTCTTTGTGGATGAAACCGCCAACGTCATCAATCCGCCGCTGATAGAAATCCTCAATAAAGGCATGGAGGCGGGCTTTCAGTGCGTGTGCGCCATGCAGACCATCAGCGATCTGGAAGCGCGCTTAGGTTCTGCGGCACAGGCACGCATGGCGCTTGGCAATTTAAATAACCTCATTGCGCTGCGCACGAAGGATGAAGCAACGCAAAAGTTTATTGCTGAAGCTTTTGGCCGGACGACGATTTGGGAGACAGCGGCCTCGGTGACGACGACGGCAGGCGCGAGTGCGCTCCCGGCTTTCCGTGCGGCCGCATCATCGAGTCTCAGCGGCCGACGCGATTCCGTCGTGCCGCTCGAAGCCCTAGGCCAATTGCCTAACCTTGAATTTTTTGCGTCGCTCTCGGGCGGCCGGCTTTGGAAAGGGCGCATGCCGATTCTCGATCCCGCGCTCGAAGGCCTTCATCTGTATGCGCCGGTGCCGAAAGCCCCTGCGCCCATCGGGCGTTTGCGGGCGTTCCTCAAGGCTCGCGGGAAGTGCCTCAATAGCGAACGGTCGGCGGTATTCAGACGTCACTCCAATGGTGAAAAAGGAGAGAGCCTGAAATGAGAGCCTTTTTAGGATTATGGACAGCCGCTATGCTCTTCACCGCCGGGTTTGGCGCCGCCGGGACTTCGCCCGAGCAGCTCATTCGGGTGATTTATGCCGATGCATATGGCGCCGCGCAGGTTTTGGACGGGAGGGCATCTCTCGCGGCTCAGTGGACAGAGGATGCTCTGAGATCCCTATGTGCATCCGGAACCCAGGGCTTATTTCCGACGACGCTCGGGAAGGGCGCCCATACGCGGCTCCCGGGGTGGTCAGAGAACGATTCGAGACGAGAGGCAGATCCGATTCGAACGAGCTTATCGAGAGCGGCTGCGTCGCCCTATATTGAAAATCTTCGGCTCATGGGGCTGCTCGCCATCCGCCGGACGGCCCGAATAATGGTCTATTTCCTCCTTTCGGGGGTCTTTCTCATTGCGCTCTTTGCCGACGGCATGCTCGAGCGCAGAATTGCGCACCACCGTATGACGGGCGGGCGGCCGAGTCTCTTTGCGGGTCTTGGGTTTGTGCCGGGCGGACTCATCATTCTTAGCTCTGTTTCAGCACTGATCCCGACGGTCGTTTCCGAGTGGTGCTTTTGGGTCATCCCTGTGCTCTTTGGTCTGGCCATGAGGCATATGGCTGCGCGGTGGCATCGCCTACCTCGGTGAATACGTGCCGCAGCAATTGTGCCGAAGCTTGCGGTATTACGTCCGAGAGATGCCTTTGGGCTGACCGAAACGAATTGAGGCAGGCCATAATTCATTCACCAAATTTTCAACAGGATGTCCGCCCCATGCCGCGAAGCAGGGTGCTTTGCTGAGTGCGGATCCGTCCCAATGCCGGAGAAGAAAAATGTCCCAAGTCAATCCCCCGTATCGTGCTGATGTCGTCGGCAGCTTTCTGCGCCCCAAGGAACTGCTCGACGCGCGTCACGCTTTTCAGGCCGGGAAGCTCGATCGTGCTTCTCTCACCGCGCTCGAAGACCGCCTCATCAAGGATCTCGTTGAAAAGGAAGTGAAGAATGGCCTCAAGGCCGTGACCGACGGCGAATTCCGCCGCTCCTTCTGGCATCTGGACTTTCTCGCGGGTCTTTCCGGTCTGCATCACGTGAAGGCCGAGCACTGGTCGGTGCATTTTGAAGGCTTCCAGCCCAAGGCTGAAACGGTGGTGATCGAAGACCGCATCCGTTTCCCCAAGGATCATCCGTTCTTAGAGGCTTATGACCGCCTGAAGGCGATTGCCGGCGACACCCCCATCAAGTACACGATCCCGTCGCCCTCGATGCTGCACCTCATCTGTGCGGTGCGCTGTGAGACCTATAAGCCTATCCCGTTTTATGCCGAGCACCCCGATGCGCTTTTTGACGATCTTGCACAGACGTGGACGGACGCTATGCTCGCGCTTTATGAACGCGGCTGCCGTTATCTGCAGTTTGACGACACGAGCTGGGGAGAATTCTGCTCGGTCGAAAAGCGCGGAGCCTACGCCGCACGCGGCATTGACGTCGATTGGGTTGCCAAGCGCTACGTTGAAGTGATCAACAAGATCCTGGCCAATAAGCCCGCAGATCTCACCGTCACGATGCATATCTGCCGCGGCAACTTCCGCTCGACCTGGTTCTCGTCGGGCGGCTACGAACCCGTGGCAGATATTCTCTTCTCGCACTGCAATGTGGACGGGTTCTTCCTCGAGTACGACAGCGACCGTTCGGGTTCGTTCGAACCGCTCCGCTTCATCAAGAACCAGACCGTTGTGCTCGGTCTCATCACCAGCAAGTTCCCTGAACTTGAAGACAAGGACGCCGTCAAAGCCCGCATTGAAGAAGCGACGAAATATGTGCCGCTCAATCAGCTTTGCCTCTCGCCTCAGTGCGGCTTCTCCTCCACTGAAGAAGGCAATATCATGACCGAAGAAGAGCAGTGGGCGAAGGTTCGCCTGGTGCGCGAAATCGCCGACGAAGTCTGGGGTGATCAGTAATTTCCGGCGTTGCTGCTGAGCGCACTTCGCTCAATTGAGCACGATCGGCCTGATGATTAGAACCGTCAGCCGACTTCAGAAAAAATGGGACGCAATAGCTTTCGGGCTGCTGCGTCCCGTTTTCATTGCCCGTCACCAGCCATGAAGCGTGTTTCAAAAAGATGAATTCTGCCGTCAGATAGACCTGCATCAACTTCACTGGGATCGATTGGCAAAATCGGCTTTGCTGATTGGGCATGAATTCTGCACAATGACTCTCACTATCGATCCCTCATCCGTCCGCTTTAGAAGTCTTTTTAACTGAATTAACTGCCATGGCCGCTTTTCCGCTGATGCTTCCGGGTACGTCCCGGCCCCCGAAGCTCGTGGTCTTTGATCTGGACCACACGCTGATCGCGTGCGACGCAACGATCCTATGGACGGAATTTCTTTATGAAAAAAAGATCGTCACTGATCCTATCTGGCGTCAGTACGACCGCGATATGGTGAAAAGCTACGCCAAAGGCGTACTGGACATCCGCGATTTCTGCAGAAAACATGCCGGAGCGTTCCGCAGCATTCCGGAGGAAAAACTCCATGCATTGGCTCAGGAGTTTGCCAAAAAGAAAATTGCGCCGCTTATCTTCCCAGACGGCAAGAAATGGGTGAAGAACGCACTGCAGGCCAATATCCCGGCCTGTGTGCTCTCGGCCTCAGCAGCTTTCATTGTGAAGCCTATCGCGAAGCTCTTTGGACTTACCGATGCAATGGGGATTGAGCTCGCGTTTAAAGACGGATTCTGTACCGGCGAAATTGTCGGCATACCGACTTTTCAGGAAGGAAAGGTCGAGAGACTTTCTCAACGGCTCACCGAAGCCGGCATCGGTTTTGAAGATGTGCTTTTCTTTACCGACAGCAGAAATGACCTGCCGCTTGCTGAACGCGCGGGGTATACCGTTTGCGTTAATCCGGACGCAGTGCTCGAATCCGCAGCCCGCAAAAACGGCTGGAAAGTTGCAGAGTGGAAGCTCTCTCTGCGCACTCAGATGACCGCGCAGGTGGATGCGAAGGGCGTCCCGGAAACTCAGACCGTGCGAAGCTAAAGCACTGCTGCTGAAACCGATTGCTGGGAGTGTTCCTTCCTTTGAATGACTGTCCCTTGGCTGGCTGGATGCAGCAGCAGGGCTGGCTGGCCTTTTCGTGGGCAGTTCGATTCGCGACTGGCTAAAGCGATCAGCTGAGCAGTCAAGTCTCCCCGTTTTATGACGGCTTGAAAGGAAAGCGCTGATACGCATCCGTCGCTTCTTCGCCGGCCTTGCAATGATGCCGTGGGTTTTGCTTGGTCACCGGAAAACGCAGTGAACGGATATTGTCAAGACCAGATCCTGGCGAATACGCGGTCAGCATCAGATTGCCTGCGGGATGCATCACCTTATCGAGAATTTGACTTTGTGCCGAGGGTGCCGCGGCATTTTTCTGAGCAATGCCTGGATGGATAAACCCAGAACTGATCAGTGCGGCGCATAGAGGGCGGTTTTCGGACACAGCCCTTAGTTTACGGCCTGCCTGACGCGTTGGGACAGTGACGACAATTGGGCTTGCGGCCCTTGGTTTTGTTTTCGGGCGGCGTTTATCTGCGTCGTGAATTTACAACAAAGTGGATGTATAGGGTTTCTACCACGAATGTTTAATCGTTAGACATGTCGGAAATTATCCATGTAAATGAGTGCGAAACATAGGGTGACCCCCCCCCCATACGTATTCATACGACTTCATAGACTGCTCGGAGTGCTGTTTGCACTGCCTCGCAGCCCGCATGCGTCGGGCTGACGAGATGTAAGAACACTCTTGGAGTAATCGAATAATGAATCGTACATTCAAAGTTGCCAAGTCGCTCACACGCGGCGTTGTCGTGACGAGCGAAAAGGCTTCTTCCTATCAGGGCAAGGCCGTGAAGACCGTCGTTGCTGCCGCTGTTGCCGCTTTGATGGCTGGCGCCGCAGTCGCTGCTGATGAAACTGCAGCTGCAGCTGCAGATCAGACTTATGCCGGTACGGTTGGCTCGATCGTCGTTGACGAAGGTAAGACAGCTGAAGTTACGAATACAACCGTCGTCACCGGCAAGACGGATGTCAAAGGCACGCTTTCGGGTAATCAAGACGTTACCTTCGAAGGTGCCGCAGCGAATGCCGGCAAAATCGATTTCGGCTCTGTCAACACGCTGACCATTAACGGCGGCCTCGACAATACCGGCTTCCTTAAAGTCGGCACGGCTGTACTGAACAGCACCTTGAAGACGGTACTCAACTTTGATACAACAAACCATTTCAAGTTTGAGACACTCACTGTCAACGAAGGCGGCTCACTCGAAATCACGGAACTCGGCGAAAATGCGCTTAAGGCAGTTACGACGGGTGCTACAGCAAACGAAGGCAACTACACCAATCTCGCGCTGACATTCACTGATGGCACGATCAACCTCAACGGCGGTTCACTTGCTATCGGAACGAATGGCGTGCTGACGGTCGGCGAAGGCGATGCCGCTAAGACCTATGGCTTTGTCAACGATAAGGGCCATCTGAACCTCGCCGTCACGGCGGGCAAAGCAGGTGCGACC
>ENA-UEYD01001295-UEYD01001295.1-human-gut-metagenome-genome-assembly--contig:-NODE-1295-length-18774-cov-15.235920_pt1 | contig 18774 bp, 17 predicted proteins | sample MGYA00242907_ERZ507875 | MGnify/ENA primary metagenome ERZ507875 (study PRJEB26167, sample SAMN06115506) | human gut metagenome | host: Homo sapiens | place: China:Shandong | collected 2015-08-07...
GTCGAAAACGGCCGACGGACACATGGTTCAAGATACCATATCCGCCCCCATTCCGCAAGCAGAAAATGCAGGAAACGTGTGCACGCGAGAGGCAATACGCCTCTTTTTCCGCTTTTGGTTAAAAAAGAAAAGCCGCGGCACACGGCGGACTTTTCTCCGAGAGTTCGATTGCCTTTACCATTTGTCGACAGGAGAAAAAAGCGGCGGTTCGAGTGAACCGCCGCTTTTTTCAGTTGGATTTACTTGCCCTGATAGGCGCGATACAGGAACGTCACGATCTCCGCGCGCGTGCAGTCCGCGTTGGGGCTGAACGTCGTGTTGGAAGTACCGTTCGTCACGTTATTCGCAACCGCCCAGCTAATCGCATCAGCGTAGAACGCGTCGGACTTCACGTCGGTGAAGTTCGTGCTGCCGCTCGCGGTGCCCTTGAGGGCACGGTACAGGAACGTCACGCTCTGGCCGCGGGTGCAGGTCGCATCGGGCGCGAACGTCGTCGCGGTCATGCCGTTCGTGATGCCGTTCTCGACTGCCCAAGCAACAGCCTTCGCGTAGTAGGCGCTCGCGGGAACATCCGTGAAGCTGCTTGCGGTCTTCGGCTCGGGGCTGCCGGCGGCACGCCACAGGAAGGTCACGATCTGCGCGCGGGTGCAGGGCTGCTCGGGAGCGAACAGGTCATTGCCCACGCCGGTGGTGATGCCGTTCTTGACCGCCCACTTGACCGCCTCATAGAAGTACGCGCCGTTGGGCACATCGTAGAAGAAGTTCAGCATGGAGTTATCCTCCATGAAGGTCGCCTTGACCTCGACCTTGCCGGCAGGCATGGTGAAAGTATATTTTCCCTCGCCCTTGTCGGTCAGCTGAATCTCCTTGCCCTTGCTGTCGATAGCGGTCAATGTTTCGAGAGTATAGCCGCTGTCGGGCTTGACAGTGATGGTCACAGCGCTGCCCTTGCTGGCACTCTTCGGGCTGACGGTCACGCTGCCGTTCTCGGTCTTGTCCACGGTGACGGAGTAGGTCGGGTCAGAGCTGCTGCCGGAGTAGTAGCTGGGCTCCACATAGGTGACCGTACCGGACAGCTCAAAAGTGCTGAACTTGGTGATCGTAAACACAGCGCAACCATCTTTGATTTCAAAAGTATTGGCGCCGCGCTTTGCAGTCTTGAGGAAGTATTCAACAGAACCGTCAGAGGAGATGTGCTTGATCTGCTCGGGAGTGAAGAGCTTACCGTCAACGGTAGGCAGAGGCAGCTTTACGGTGATGGGCTGGCCGTTGAGCATATCGTTGGTGACGGGAACCGTCGTACCCGTTGCAGTGCCATTGACCTTGACGGTGGCAACGGGAGATGCCTCAAAGGTCAACTTGCCGTTAGCAAGGTCAGCAGCCTTAGCCTCAACCTTGACGGCAACCTCGATTTCTACCTTATCGTTTTCAGCAACAGTTGCACTGGATTTCGCAACAATGTCGGCCTTCTTGGCAGGGGCCACTGCCTCAGCCACGCCGTCGACGTTGGCCTTACTGATGACATTGTTGATAGCAGTCTTGTCATCGCCAGTGATATCGCCATTCACAGCCGTGTCGGTCTTATCCTTGACAACAATCAGTGCACCGGCGGGCTTGGCGCCCTCTTTCACGGTGTAGGGATAATCGCCATTGTTGGAGGCATCAACATAGTGGTCATCCGCAACATAAGCGCTGGGGTCGGAGGAGAACAGGCCTCCGGTGATGGAAAACTTACCTTGATCGGCTTCAGTGCTGGCACCGTTATAATTGCCGACGGGGCCGTTGACGTTGCCGCCACTAATAGCAGTAACATTGGCATTATAGATGCAGTAAAGACCGTTCAAAGGCTGAGAGATAGAGCCGCCAGTGATGGACAGCATGCCATAGTCATCATTCTTGACAGTGATTTTGCCGCCGCTGATGTTACCGCCATTGATGGTCAAGACAGCATCGGCGATACGAGTGGGTTCACCATTGCTCCCGGCCTTAGAAGCGTCGTACCAGCCGTTTGCAATAGCGCTGGAATGGCTTCCCGTATTAGTGATGGTGGTATTGCTGTTGATCGTCATGGCACCATAGTTCTTCACAGTGTACCAAGAGTTGCCGTTTGCAGAATCGGGGCTTGCAGTGCCAGCCTCCGCGCTGCGGGTAAAGGTACCACCATTCAGAGTGGCGGTCGCACCAGTGTTGTTATAGAGCGCAGACTTACCATGAGCGATGTTATCGACTGTGCCGTTGCCAGTGACAAACAAAGTGCCATTATTGGTGATGGTGTGACCGCTGACATTAGTCAGCTTATTGCCGTTCAGGTCGAGAGTAATGATCTTGCCTGCGGGAATGGTAATGTCTTCCTTGGTATCCTTCAGCAGGGTGACGGTGTCGCCGGAATCAGCGGAAGAAATAGCATTAGCCAGCGTGTTGTAATTCGCACCTGCATTGGCTACCGCAGCATTCTCGCCCTCAACTACAGTATAGGTATTGTTGTCTTTAGTAGAAGTGGTATAACCAGCCGCACAGAAGTTTGTGCCCTGCGCCTCTGCCTGACAATTTGCAGGATTGAATGCCACAAAGATACCACCGGAGACGCTCAGCTTGGCCGTACCATTTCTACGATTGGCATCGTACAGGTTCAGCACAAATTCGTCAGCCTTGGAGGAATCCGGATACTTCTGCTGAACGCTATAGGTGCCACCTTTAATATAGGCCGCGCCGGTCTCAACGTATACCGCATGAATGTTACCGATAAAGGTGCCGTCTTCAATCGTCAACTGCGCACCTTCATCCTGAACATCCACCGGGTAGCAATCGTCCTTTTTGGCCTCTAACTTACCATTGCCGGTAATCGTCAAATTGCCATTCCCACGGACAGAAATCAAAGACCAATTGTCGTCGCTCCAAATATTCTTTTCGTTAGACAAAGTATGTCCGGCCAAATCCAACGTAAGGGTCTTGGTGACTACCAATGTATCTTCGACTTTGATGTCATTCGTCAAAGTGATGGTATCGCCATCCTTGGCCCCCTCAAAGGCAGCTTTCAGTGTGGCATACGTTGTCTCACCGATCTGTGCCACGGGGTCCGACCCCTCCGCCATTGCTGTCGGAACCAGCGTGAACATCATCGTCAGTGACAATAATATTGCAAGAATTCGCCGTTTCATTTCATTACCTCCTAAAGTTTTCTTTATCTTTTGCCCGTCTCCGCGGGCTGGGTTTACTTGGTTCGCTTGGTTCTTCCGGCGCAGACGGGACAGCCGCACTGCTGCACGCCCGCGCGGGAATAGATGGTGGCTTTCCAGACATGGCCGTAAGAGCACTGTCACCACGCTTTTTTGTGGCTGCCGGCTGTCACATCATCCGGCGTGAGTGGTAAATTTCGCTCAATATCCCACTGGGCAAGCAAAGCAGTCTTTCCCTGTTCCGCGCAAAACGCTCGAAATGTTCGTCGGATCGTCAGCCACCCCCTCACGAAAAAAGCTCCGTTCCAGCAAAGCCGGACGGAGCAGTGACAAGCGAATACATCAGTAAGTGTGCAACCGGCTGTCATAGCGTATTCTCCATTCGGAGAGGCGTTAGACCCATCTGGCTTTGCGTCGCCGCCTTTCGGCGGTTTTGCCAAAATATGAGATTTTGAGAGCGGAATCTATATTCCGTATATGCAAAGGAAGCGAAACGATCTTATCGCCTCCTTTACTCGTAGCAAAATATAGCACAATCTTCCGACAAAGGCAAGGGAAATTATGATTCCAAATATAAATTATGGAGTTTACAGGGGAAAACGCACTGTAAGCTTGTGCCTCTGCACCCATTTGAGCGTTCTCGGGCGCAGACAGCTCGATCTCTGCATGCGCTTTAGTTGTGAATATAGTGATAACTGTGTTCGCTTTGGCATTTTTGCGCAACAGAATATAGATTCCGTTTTTATGATACAAGTTTTAGCTGTTCGAGCTGACGCCGATGCTCTGCCGCACTTGTGACAAGGTAGATTCGCGTCGTTTCGATGCTCGAATGCCCAAGAACATCCGCCAGCTTGACGATGTCCTTGTATGCGCGATAAAATGCCGTCGCGAACAGGTGGCGCAGATTGTGTGGGAAAACTTTCCCTGCGTCGACGCCCGCGCGGGCGCACAGCTTCTTCATCTTTAACCAAATTTGATATCTTGACATTGCTTTGCCGCTTTTGGTGCGAAAGATCGCGCCGGAGACGGTTTTTTTCTGCGTTGCGAACTTGAGCAGCTTGCGGCAAAGCTTGGCAGGCAGCAGAATGGTACGGATCTTGCCCTTGAGTGCAATTTCCGTCTTGCCGTTTTTCGCCGCTTCGACGGTGATATACTGCACCTCGCTGACGCGAATACCGGTGGAGCAGATGGTTTCCATCAGGAGCGCAAGGCCGTGGTCGCCCGCAGCTTCCGCCGCGGCGACGAGACATTCATACTCTGCTCGCGTCAATTCCTGCTTGCTGTCCCTGAACAGGTGTCGTTGAATTTTGAGGAACCGCGCGCGGCAGTCCGCCCATCCGCAGAAACGGAAGAATCCGTTCAGCGCAGCCAGACAAGCGTTGATGGTCGACGGTGCGTAGTTTCTCGCACGCAGGTCGTCCTTCCAGAGCCGAATCATCTCTGGTGTAACCGCCGCGCCGCTCAGGAATGCAGCAAAGCTCAGTAAAGCACGGCGGTACTTCTCAACCGTCGCCGCGGCGCGCTCTTCATTTTCGAGGGCTTTCAAATACTCAGCAATTCTCTCGTCGGTCATATAGTATTCCATAATAAAAATACCCCTATCTCTCTTGATATGTGTGTTGTGTGGAATGAGCCCGATGGCTTGATGTCCTTCATCAACACCGCTCATTTTTTCATTGATTTCCTTCTTCCAATCGCTGCCAGCGCTTCCACGTCCCACTGGATCGGCTCCATGCCTATCGAGCGGATGGTGGAGATGACGTGGTCGTCATACTCGCCGAACGGGCAGCGGATGAGCGTCGGGCGGACGCCGGTCAACGCCTCGATCTTATCGTTGCAGGTGTTCACGTCTGCGATGATCTGGTCGGCGGTGAGGGAATTATAATGATCATGCGCGTTGGAGTGGTTCATGAGCTCATTGCCGCTGTCCACAATGGCCTTGGCCTGTTCGGGATACTGATCCGCCCAGTTGCCCACGACAAAAAAGGTACAGGTGACACCGTACTCCTTGAGCACGTCGAGGATCTTCTGTGTGTTGTCCGCCCCCCACGCCGCATCGAACGAGATGGAGCACACCTTCTGGTCGCGCTGGACACAGTAGATCGGCAGTTGGCGCGTGGCGGCCGACGCGCTGACGGCGGCGGGATAATTGACGGCGGCAAAGATCGCCGCGGCGGCCAGCACCGCCGCGCCCAGCGTCAGCCATTTGCGCCGGAGCACCAGAAAGCGCGGCGGCTTCTTTTCCTTTTCAGACTTCTTCCTGCGGTCAAAATGAAACAGCATCAGCATATCCTCCCCAATTCTCTTGGTAGAAGGTATGCTGGTGCTGTTCATATCATGCAAGGGGGACGGGCTTTACTCGATGCCCGCCAGCGTTTGGGCTTCGGCGACGTACTGGTCGATGAGGCCCTGCTCCTGCATCTCGGCGATCTTTTCGTTCAGGTAGGCGACAAAGTCCTCGTTGCCCTTTTGCACGCCGATGCACTGGCCCTCGCTGTCGCTTTCGATGCCGATGTCCTTGACCGTCAGGTCATCGTTCGCCGCGGCGAATGCGAGAGCCGCGGTGTAGTCGATGTACACAACATCGAGCTTGCCGCTCTTGAGCTCCATGATGAGATCCTGCGCCTTGACGAGGCCGACGACGTTCTCTTCACCCGCAAGCTCGTTGGCGATGGGCACCTGAATGGTACCGTTCTGCACGCCGACCTTGTGACCACTCAGGTCTTCGGGCTTGTTATAGAGCGCGTCATCCTCCGCGCGGATCAGAATGGCCTGCTGCTGCTTAAAGTACGGGTCGGAGAAATCGACGGACTTCAAGCGCTCCTCGGTCGAGGCCATACCGGCGATGACAATGTCAAAATCACCCTTGGCGAGGTTGATGCACAGGTTGTCGAACGACATGTCGACGACCTTGAGTTCGACGCCGAGGTCATCGGCGATGTACTGCGCGATAGCAACGTCAAAGCCGACGATGGTGTCCTTGCCGTCCACTTCCGTGTGGAATTCGTTCGGGGGATAGTCGGCAGAGGTTCCCATCACGAGCACACCCGCCTCTTTGATCTGCTCGATCTTGGACTTAGCGGTGTCATCGGGCGACGCATCGCCGTCCGAGCTGCCCTGCGCGCTGTCATCGCTCTTGCTGCCGCAGGCGGCGAGAGACAGGATCATCATAAGTGCTAAAAGCAGCGCCGCAAATTTCTTGAATGCGTTCATTTTCGTTTCCTCCTGCTATCGCTTATTCCCACAGGGGCTTGTCCCAAAGGTTCACCTTGGTGCCGATGCCCATTTCCGTTGCGTTCAGATAGAGCTGATAGGCGATCATGATGTCCAGCGCGCCGAGGCCCATGGACGCGGCGGCGACGAACTGATCGTCTGAGGTGCGCAGCTTCTTCGTGCCGAGCACCAGCTCGCTCAGGTCCATGATCTGGCTCTCATCGAGCTTGCCCTCCTTCGTGAGCTTGGACAGCGGGTTCGTGTGCTGCTTGAGCTGTGTCCAGTAGTCGGCAACGATGCCGTCGGCCTTGAGGAAGACGTCTTCCATCACCTCGTTGGAGTGCATGGAGACGAGGCCGCAGCCGGGCGTGAGCCAGGAGGTGTCCATGAACGGCTTGGGTGCGGTGGTCTCGCCGACGATGAGCTGGGACTTGAGCGCCGCAGCCTTGCTGTCGCTCGTCGGGATGATCTCGACGCCCAAGCTGTCGCCGTACTCCTTCGCGATGCTCTCGGCCTTGGCGACATCAATGTCGCAGAGGTACATGGTCTTGATCTGGGGCAGCGCCTCGTGCACGGCGGAGATCATCGTGCGGCCGATAACGCCCGCGCCGACAAGGCACGCGGTGTCCGCATCGGAGGGGGCGGCATACTTGGCCATCAGGCCGCCGACGGCGGAGGTGCGCATCGCGGTGATGAGCGTGCCGTCCAGAATGCAGAACGGCAGCACCGTCTCGGGGTCACTCAGGATGGAAATGTCGATGCCGTAGGGGATGCCAGGGATCGTGGCGTTCTTCTTGGACTCCGCCGCCCACTTGATGCCGCCAATGTTGACGTCGCCGCCGATGTAGCAAGGCATGGCGTTGAAGAACGACTGCCAGTTTTCCTTGTCAGGGATGCTGGTGTTGGTCTTGGGTGGGTTCTTGATGAGGCCCTGACCGAGCATCGCGTAGGTCTTTTCCGTAACGGCCAAGATCTGTTTCATATCGAGAAGGCCGGCCTTGATGACATCTTCCTGCTTAAGGAACAGAATTTCGGGATTGATCGTGTGAAGCATTTTTGTTTCCTCCAATAATATCGTAAATTTTATTTTTTGTTTGTTAAATGACGTTGATGACTTTGGATAAGAACTCTTTGGTTCGCGCGTTCTGCGGGTGCTCGAAGATCTCCTCGGGTGTGCCCTGCTCGGCGATCTGTCCGCCGTCCATGAAGAGCACGCGCGTGCCGACCTTTCGGGCAAAGCCCATTTCGTGCGTGACGACGACCATCGTGATGCCGTCGCGGGCGAGGTCGGAGATGACCTGCAGCACCTCGCCGACCATCTCGGGGTCGAGCGCGGAGGTCGGCTCATCGAAGAGCAGCACATCGGGCTCCATCGACAGCGCCCGCACGATGGCGATACGCTGCTTCTGCCCGCCGGAGAGCTGGGAGGGATAGGCGTTCGCCTTGTCCTCAAGCCCCACGCGCTTTAGAAGCTTGAGGGCCTTTTCCTCGCTCTTCTCTTCCGACTGCTTTTTGACCTTCGTGAGCGAGATCGTAATGTTTTCAAGCACCGTCAGGTTGTTGAAGAGGTTGAACTGCTGGAACACCATGCCGACCTTCTGTCGGTGCCTGTTCACATCAAAGCCCTTGGCCGTGATGTCCTCGCCCTCGAAGTAAATTTTGCCGGCGGTGGGCTGCTCCAGAAGGTTCAGGCATCGGATAAAGGTGGACTTACCGCCGCCCGAGGGACCGATGATGACGACCACGTCGCCCTTGCAGATGGTCTCGCTCAGCCCGTCGAAGACGGTCAGGCTGCCGAACTTTTTCTGCAAGTCCTTGATCTCGAACAATACGTTACCGTTCACTCTTTCTCAGCCTCCCTTCAAAGATGTTCAGGCCCTTGCCGAGGATGATATTCAGCGCCAGATAGATGATGGCGGAGATGTAGTAGCAAGGAAGCGGGTTATAGGTAGAGGTGACCACGATGCCGTTGTTGTACATCAGATCGCCGATGCCGAGGTACTGGATGATCGAGGTCTCCTTGACCATCGTGACAAATTCATTGCCGATGGCGGGGAGAATATTTTTGACCGCCTGCGGCATCACCACGTAGCGCATGGCCTGCGCATTCGTCATGCCGCACGAGCGCGCGCCTTCCATCTGGCCCTTGTCCACCGCCTGAATGCCCGCGCGGATGATCTCGGCGACGTAGGCGGAGGAGTTGATCGAAAGAGCGATGATACACGGCAGCGCCCGCTCCAGATCGACGTCGAAGAGGGTTCCGGTGGGATAGCTGATAAAGTCGAGCTGGTAGTAGACGATGTAGAGCTGCACGAGCATCGGCGTACCGCGGATGACGGTGATATAGATGCTGGCGAACTTTTCCAGCGGCTTAAACTTGGATAGCCGCATGAAAGCGATCAGGCAGCCGAGGATCGAGCCGCAGAACACGGTGAGCAGAGAGATGAGGATGGTCGTTCGCGTCCCTCGCAGGAAGTATTGATAATAATTCGTTGCAATTTCCCAGATGTTCATGTGCTGTGGTTTCCTCCTTCATAGGACTGACTGTGATGCTGATTGTATATTTATGTTTGCAAAATGTCAATAGCAAGAATAATAATTCACACCAAGACTGTCGAACAGAATAAGCAGCAACAATAAGCCTCTTTGTTCTTTGTGTGATTTATACAATCGCAATCACATGAAAGGCGCAACAAACGAATAAGGATGATTTTTAGATGAAAAAGTTCCGATAAAGATGCGCCGCAGATGCCGATCATGCGGCATCTGATGGACAATGGAACTTTTTCACTATTTTTTGCCCGTCGCGGTGCTTTTTTACGTTAGCATAGTCACTTGGCAGAGTGCTTCATTTGCGCTATTTTAAGAAAAAATATACAGGAGGACGCCAAATGACACATTATAATCTGCTCAAACTCAAGGACCCGTTCGATACCGAGAAAGTCCTCACACAGTGCAAGGCCGTGTATGCCGAGCTCGAGGCCGAGCTCGATTTTCTCCACGATGCCTCCGTCACCCGCTGCATCACGCAGCGAGACTCCAACGCCGACATTATGATGGTCATGCGCATCGACTCGCCCGAGCAGCTCGGCGCTTATCTTCAGCATCCCAAGCACGTGGCGCTGTCGCAGGGCCTGCAGGACGCCGTCGCGGCAAGAATGTCCTTTGACGCGGAGTAAGCGCTTCGCCCGAAATATCTGAATACGAAAGCGAGAAAACCAATGGAACAGAAAAAAACAGCAGTCCCCGCATTCTTGGGCGTGGCCGCCGTGTGGATCGGCAGCCACTTCGGACCCGGCTTTGCCACCGGTGCGTTCAGCGTCCGCTGGTATGTGAAATACGGATGGGTCGGCCTTGTCACGCCGCTGCTCGCCATGCTCATCACCGGCGGCGTCATGTACTACATGCTGGAATTCGCCCGTGAGCACGGCACGCAGAATTACCGTCCCTTCGCCCGCGCCTGCTACGGCGAAAAGCTCGGCGGCGTGGTCGCCGTTTTGTATGACGTGTGCTTTCTGATGACGATGATGTGCGCTGGCGGCCTTGCCTTCTCCGGCGAGGGAAAGCTGCTGCAGGGCTTCCTCGGCATCAACTACTGGGCCACAGCCGCCGTGACGATCCTGATCTCCGCGCTGCTCTGCCTTTACGGCTCAAAGTTTCTGGCAAAGTCCTCGGGCTACATGATGTATGCCATCGTGGGCGTCGTGCTGCTGATCACCATCCTGTCGCTGACGCGCGGTGACTGCGATATCTCCGGCGCGTTCGCCAATTCTGCGGCAAACGCCAAAGACGGCAGCTTCCTGCACGCCATCCTCGGCGCGATGCAGTACGGCTGCTTCCAGTCTACGATTGTCTTCAACGTGATGTCCGTTTCCGACGTGCTCAAGGATAAGAAAGAATCCCGCAAGGCCATCGCCTCGGGCTATGTCATCACGATCGTGCTGATGGTCTGCCTGATCTTCACGCTTTTCAGCTATACGAATGTATTTGACGTCTGCACCGAAACGCTGCCGGTCATGGCGGTTCTGAACCAGCTCGGCATGAAGTGGCTCCAGTGGCTCTACGTCATTCTGATGACGCTCGCCGTGCTGACAAGCGCCGCGGGCCTTGCCCACGCGGGCAACGTCCGCTTTGACAGCCTGTTCCGCTTTATCAAAAATACCCAGCTGCGCCGCTTTGTCATCACGGTGATCCTGCTCGGCATCGCCGCCGTCGGCGCGGCGCTCGGCTTCCAGGCTATGCTGCAGCAGGGTACGTCCATCGTCGGCTGGACGGCCATCCCCGTCATTGTGATCCCCGCTTTCACCATCGTTGCTTCCAAAGTCCGCAAGGCCGAACAGTAAAAAGGAAAAATAAAAAGCCATCGACCGGGATGCCGCAGCATCGCAGTCGATGGCTTTTTCATTTTATCTGAATGGCGCAGAAGACCCCTGCCATCCCCAATGGCAGGAGCCGTCTGCGTGATCGTGTGGGGGCGCGCACGCGCCCTGGTATCATAAAGCCGCGAGCGGCTCTATCATCATGCGTCGTTTTCGAGCATCCGGTAGCCCACGCCGATCTCGGTAAAGATATACTCGGGCGAGGCGGGATTCTTCTCGATCTTGCGGCGGATGTTCGCCATATTCACGCGCAAAATCTGATTGTCGGCCTTGGCCTTCGGCCCCCAGATCTGCTTGATGAGATAGTCATACGTCAGCACCTTGCCAGCGTACTTGCCGAGCAGCGCCACGATCTTAAACTCGTTGAGCGTCAGGTGCACATCCTGATCGCCGATGAGCACGTGGTGCTTGTCATAGTCGATGGTCAGGTCCTTGACGGTGAACTTGCCCGACTGCGCGATCTCGTTGTTGTCGAGCGGCGTGCGCGTGTGACGGATGGCCGTGCGGATGCGCGCGAGCAGCTCGCTCGTGCCGAACGGCTTTTCGATGTAGTCGTCCGCGCCGAGGTCGAGCGCCATGACCTTGTCATGCTCGTGCGTGCGCGCCGAAACGACGATGATCGGCAGGCTCGACCACGAACGAACCTCCTTGAGGATGTTTATCCCGTCCATGTCGGGAAGCCCCAGGTCGAGAATGATGAGATCGGGGCAGTGCGAGGTGATCATCGAGACCGCCTCGGCACCCGTCTGCGCCACCAGCACGTCGAAGTCGTTCGCGGTGAGAACCGTCGAAATAAAGTTGCTGATGTTCTGCTCGTCTTCCACCACGAGCACTTTATCCTTCAATTTCACTGTTGATGCCCTCCTCCAGCGGCAGATAGAAGCGGAAGCATGCTCCGCCCGAATCTAAGTTTTCTGCGGTCATCGTGCCGTCATGCGCCTTGACGATGGTGTAGCACACGGAAAGGCCGATGCCCATGTTTTTCTTCATATCAAAGTTGTTGTGCGACACGCCGGAAAGCCCGCCGTTAAAAATCGTCGAGAGCCTCTCCTTCGGGATGCCGACGCCGTTGTCGCTGACGGAAAAGCAGGCGTTCGTCCCCTCGCGTGAGAGGCAGACACGGATCTGCGTGACGTTTCCGCCGTGGATGGCGGCGTTTTCCAGCAGATTCATAATGACCTGACGGATGAGCGTCGCGTCCATCGGCACCATCAGCACCTCGTCCGGTACCTCGATCGAAACCTTGATCGCGGGGAAGCGCTTGGTGAACTTGCTGACCGAGACGCCGACGATCTCCTCGGCCGCCTCACAGTCCTTTTCGATCTTTGCCTGTCCGCCGCTCATGCGCGTAATGGACAGGAGATTTTCGACCATGCGGATGAGCCACTGCGCATCCTCATTCACATCCTCCAAAAGGCGGCGCTTCTGCTCGGGAGAAAACGAATCCTCGTTTTCAAGGATCGCGGCGGTGTTGCCGACGATGCTCGTCAGCGGCGTGCGGATATCGTGCGACATCGCGCGCAGGAGATTGGCGCGCACGGCTTCCTTTTCTGTTTCGATGCGCAGCCGCTCCTGCTTTTTGATCTGCGTGTTCATCGCGCTGATCATCATGGACACCGTCAGCATCGCAAGGAAGGTGAACGGGTAGCCGGTGATCGTGAAGTTGAATTCCCAGTAGGGATATGTAAACACGTAGTTGACGAACAGCACACCGGAGACAGCGCTGAATATCCCCCAGAAATAGCCCTCCGTCCAGCGCGAGATGGTCGCGACCGCCAGCACGAAGATGAGGTTCACGTAGCCACTGCCGTCGTCGATCCTTCGCAACAGCGTGCAGAGCACCGTCGCCATAGCCAGGATCGCCGCCGTCAGCAAAAGGTCGTAGATCCAACGCATTTTTTTGGGGATTTTTGCCATGTCGCCGCCTTCTCTCGCTTGATCGTTGGCGCGGAGAAAGACTCCGCATGCTTTCCGTCCCCATTATAGCATACAGCCTGCTAATTTTGTGCTAAATCGAATATTTTTTTCATGGTAGCAAAAAGGACGGCGCGATGCCGTCCCTTTCGCTGATAAAGGAAGAAGTGGAATTCAAAATTAAATCTTGCGGATGCTGACATTCGTCACATTCGCCATGTTGAATCCGGGCTGCTGGGCGATCGCCGCCATGATGGCGACCTTGACCTCGTCGGTCAGACCGTCAGCGGGAACGGCGGGCGCTGCCGGCGCGGCAGCTGCTGCGGCGGGCTTCGGAGCCTCGGGCTTCGAGAGGATCTTGCCCATCAGGATCGTCAGGAAGATGATGCAGGTAAGGCCCACGAATGTGACGCCCATACCCATGATAACAACAAATGCGCTGGAAACTTGCATCGGCGGATACGCTCCTTTTATGTATTCTGGCGCTATTATAGCGCGCAGAATTTGCATATCAACCGTTTGGAAGCCCTCTTAGCATTGGCTTAACGCGAAGAGTTTTTCCCTTAACAGCGTTTTTATTGATGCTCAGTTTCCGCTAAAGATAAAACAGTCAGCACGCCGTCCTTTACGCGGAACTTAACGTCCCAGCCGCCAAAGCTCATACCGTACACGCGCTCGGGGTCGTTCTGGTACTGCGGGCGCGGGTCCTGCGCAAGCACACCGAGCAGCGCCTCGCGCTGCCCCTCCGGCAGCTTTTGCAGGAGCTCCGGCGGGCTTTTGACTTCGATCGTCTCCTTCGGCGACGGGGCAAAGCCGCCCAGCGCCTCGGGGTGCGCGTCGGCGTAAGGAAGGTAGGGCTTGATGTCATAGATCGGCGTGCCGTCCATCAGGTCCGCGCCAGAGACGACCAAAACGTCACCGAAGCCATCCTCATGCTGCACGCTTTCGAGCTTCACGCAGGAAAGTCCGATGGCGTTCGGCCGGAACGGCGAGCGCGTCGCAAAAACGCCCACGCGCTCGTTGCCGCCAAGGCGCGGCGGGCGCACCGTCGGCGACCATGTGTCGCGCACGGCGGCAGAGAACTGCCAGATGAGCCACAGGTGCGAAAAGCCCTCGATGCCGCGCAGCGCGTCGGGATTCCGGTACTCCGGTTCGAAGACGATCTTCGCACGAAGCGCAGGGACGAGCCCGCTCTGGCGCGGGATGCCGAATTTTTCCGGAAAGTCAGAGTAGATTCTGGCAATGACTTTCATTGTATAGTCCATAGAATGCTCCTTTTTTCGCACAGGTGCGGAGGGGATCGCGGCACTTGTGCCGCGGGGAAGCAGCGCCGTAGGCGCTGCACGAACGCGACCCCCATTTTCTTTCCGTGGAAAGAAAACGGGCGTCGCCCGTCCAAAAGAAAGGCGTTTGCATTGGCAGTCTCAATCTTGAAGAACTGCATGCGCTGCGCAATCGGGTGCGGTGTACATGGCTTCGCCATGAACTCCTACGTCTCGTTATCACTCTCAACCGCGCCTTACTGTCGTGAGGCGCGAGTGACGTTTGCTCGGCGGCAGACTGCGTGCGAAATAGCGGCATTGCTTCGCTCGCCGCATTGAGGAGGCTGGCGGTAGACGGTGATTAGTCTGCACTTCTACAAGATCAGCAGAGCGGCACCCGCAAGGGGTGTGCCGCATCCGTAAGGCAGCAGAGCCGCCAACGGCTGCGCAACAGCGGACGATAGGAGCACATCAAGTCGTATAGCAACACCCAACGCGGCAACACCGCGCGCAGGCACTCTCATTCCGGAAGCACAAAAGTCATTCGAGCCCGAGACTGCCAATCAAAAGCCTTTCTCTTGGGGTTCCAAAGGAGCCATTCTCTTTTGCGAAAGAGAATGGCTCCTTTGCCCCCGCCGCCCGCAGGCGGCATACCCCCTCGCACTTGTGCGAAGAAAGGGAGCATTCTCTCACGTGAGAGAATGTTCCCCTTTCCCGCGTTCCCCACGTCAGGTGGGGGAATTTTCTGAAAAAAGTTCTGAAATTACTTCAGCTTCATCGGCGTGAGCTGGAGATAATCGTCCAGCGTGCCGTCATGCAGGCAGCAATCGATGATCTCGCGGCCCAGCGGGTCGAGATCGTCGGAAACGAACTGCTGGAGCTGCTCTTTGAAGAAGTCGGTCAGGATCTTGGCGCCGGCGTCGTAGCCCGCGTTGCCGAGCTTGGACTGCGTCTCGGGGCGCAGGAACGTCTGACGGATAAACTGGCCGTCGAGCTTCATTTCATCGAGCGCGTAGCCGAACAGCGGGCAGCGCGCGGGAACCAGATGCTTTTCGCGCACAAAACCGTTGTGGCGCGCGAGGTATTCGCGCGAGAGCCACTCGCCCATGAATCCAACATGATAAGCGCCGATGTGCTGGTTCGGGATCAGCACGTTCGTCGTCTTAGGCGCAGACATGATCTGCTCGAGCAGCAGATTCGCCTGCGTGACTTTGAGGCCCGTGGCGAACGGCCAGTAGGAGCCGACGCCCTCGGCCTTCAGGCCGCTGCCGGCGTTCGTATCGGCGATGGACGGGTTCTTGAAGCCGCGTGGAGAAATGAGTCTCCACAGCCAGGCAATGGACTGCGGCACGACCTGCAGCATGCCCATGACGCCGTAGTTCGGGTCTTTCGCAGTAGAGGGCGGCATGCGCACACCGAAGCTGCGCACGTCGACCTCGACGGGCTCGGTATCAGGCACGATGTTGTCAACCATCTTGCGCGGCAGGATGACACGCGGGTTGGAGCAGGGCTTGCCATTCGACTCGATCACATGCTCCCAGATGAGGCAGGTCGCACCGGGGACGCCGTCCATATTGAAGAAGACCAGCGGCTCGCTCGGATGGATACAGATGCGCTCATAAAGCGGGCTGTTACCGTAGGCATTCATGCCGTCCATACGCAGGAACCAGCCGTCCTCGGCATCGAGGATGCGCAGCTTGCCGCTCTCGGGATCCTGGAAGCTCTTGAGCGCGCAGGCCATATCATCGGCAATGGGGTGGATCTTGCAGCTCTCGCCAAGCGTCATGTAATATTTTTCGCCCGTGACCGTATGCGTACCGATGAGCAGGCGGTCGTCCTCTTCGCGGTGGAAGTCCTCGAGCATTTCGCTCTTGCCGCCGCCGGACGCGCCCTCGTGCATGAACACGACCTCGCACTCATACGGCGTTTCGACCATGGCCGCGCTCGTATGGCAGCAGACCCAGCCCTCCTGCTCGCCGATGTCGAGCAGCAGCGAGAAAACGCCCTTCTTGGCGCTGGGGCCCGGATAGAGGTTGTAGGCCCAGACCTCGTGCATCTCCTTGGAGCGGTTGTGCACGACGACCTGCTTGCCGTCAAAGTGCGTGTGACGGAACGGGGGCGCGACGAAGATGATGGCACGGGGCTTATAGTGCTCCGGCACATCGACAATGCTCGTAAAGCCCTGCATGTTCGCCAGCGACAGCGCGAAGAACGCGGCATTGAGCGGGCAGATCATCAGGCTCGGATAGCCGTGGCCGCGCGGACCGGCGGAAAACGGCAGCATGATGACCTGCTGCGTGGAGAGCCAGTCGAGCGTCTCCTGACGAAGGGACGAAAACTCATAGCCGAAGCGGTCCTTGAAACGCGGCTTGTCGGAGGGCAGATCGTCGCCGATGGCCATGCTGTTCGGGTCGCGGCGGCGCATGTAGTCTTCCATGAAGTTGACGACGCAGCCGTTCTTGCAGCGCACGACTTCCGCTTCCTTGACCGTGCCCTTGCCCTCGATGGGGTAGACCACGTCATAGCGGGAGGTGTGCGTGGGACCGTAGGCCATCTCCTCGAGCTCCGCCTTCGTTTCGGCGTAGGCGATGCACTTGCACTTTTTGAGTGCCGCGGTGATCTCGGGGGCTAAATCAAATTTTTCAAAATACTGGTCAAACATGAAAAGATCCCTCCACATCTCATTGGGGTTTGATGATTGTTTATTCGCTGCGGGACTTTTTCATGCCGCATGTCTTCGGGGAAAGGACACTGCTGCGGCACAATAAAAGATTGAGGCAATGCTACCACGATTGATAGAAAAACGCAATAAAACATCCTTGAATGTTTTAGAAAACATGGATGATTTTTCAAAATAGTTAAATAAACAAAAAGAAGACGCTCTGCTGTGCAAAGCGTCTTCACGGCGAATGACGCATGTTTTACGAGATCTTTCTGATAAAATTACCGCCGATGCGCACGCCCTCCTGCACGATGAAAAAGGCGTGGGGATCGAGCTCACGCACGGTCTCCTGCAGCTCCGCGACCTCGAATTTCGAGACGCAGACGCACAGCACGCGCATGTCGCTCTCCGTATATGCGCCCTTGCCCTCCCAGTACGTTACGCCGCGGCCAAGGCGCGACATGATGCTGCGCGGGAGCTCGGGGTCTGCGTCCCTTGTGAAGATGAGCACCTGCACATTGATGTTCTGCTGGTGCCCGCGGTCGATGAAGAGCGAGCAGAACACGGTGTAAATGACGGAGTAGATGGCCGTCTGGATGTCGAAGAGCAGTGCGCAGGCGATGTAGAGCACGATGTTGAAGCCCAGCGAAAAACGTCCGACGGTGAAGCGGCTGCCGCGCTTTGTGAGGCACAGGCCGACGACGTCGAGCCCGCCGGTCGAGCAGCCGCAGGTCAGCGCTAAGCCGAGGGCAAAGCCGCACAGGATGCCGCCGACGAGGCACGAGGCGAGAGGATCGTCCAAAATCGGCACGGCGGGCGACTGGATCACGCTCAAAAAGAGCGACGACGCGCCCACGCAGATCAGCGTGCGGATCAAAAACGCGTGCCCGAGGTCGCGCCACGCGAGATACAGCACCGGAATATTGATGAGAAAGTACAAAATACCAGCGATGTCCACCCCTGCGGGCAGCTCAACGGCCTGCGCGAGCAGTGTTCGGATGATCTGGCTCAATCCGACTACGCCGCCGGAGTAGAGGCCCATCGGTACGACGAAAAGGTTCACGCCCAGCGCGTAGAGGAATGTTGCGAAAACCGCGATCAGGACGCGCGCCCATTTGTTTTGCAGCGCTTTGTGCAGCATAGCTCTTGCCCTCACTTTTCTCCGCACTGACCATTATTCTATGTACCCGTGCGGGTCTTATTCGCTTGTTACCTTTTGATTATAGCCCATAGCGGAGGCACTTGTAAAGCCTTCTCCGCGCGCGGGAGAGCGTGCGCGACACCGTGGACTTGTCCCGCCCGATGGCCGCGGCGATCTCCGTGACGGTCATGTTTTCCTCGTACCGCAGGTGCAGCAGCTCGCGCTGGCGGGCGGTAAGCTCCTCCTCGCGGGCAAGGCGCAGATTGCGCTTGAGGCGCATGAGGTCGCTCTCGTTGTCGCCCGCGTGCGCGGCGATCCAGGCGGTCATATCGCCGTAAACTTCATTGTTGCGCATACTATAAGGTGTACTTTTCATTGCGGTAATAGCCCCTTTCGTAATAGTGCCGCGTCAGCTCGGCCAGCTCGCGCGACTGGCGCTGAAGCTGCTGGAGCTCTAAGATACGCCGCTTGAGTCGCTCGCGCTCCTCCTTCGTCGGTGCGGCCTTGGCCTGCTCGCGCAGCACCGTGATGCGCATACGGAAGCGCAGCGCGTCCTCGCGGTAGACAAACGACATCTGATACAGCGTCATAGCGTGCTCGCCTCCCCTAATATGTATTCAAACGACCGGAGCGCTTCGCGCGCAAAGCGCGGAAAGCAGTCCGCGCAGACGGTCACGCCGTTTCGGTACCACAGCGTCTCCCCCGCGTAAATGTCCTGCGCGCAAAGCGAGCAGACCGCGTGCACCGGTGAATGGTGCCTTCTTCCTGCGTACAACAAAATTCCTCCTTTTTTCAAATTCCCTGTTGACAAACGAATCGAAGTCTGGTAATATACAACCTGTTCGTTGCTGAGATGCTGGTATAGCTCAGCTGGTAGAGCAGCTGATTTGTAATCAGCAGGTCGGGGGTTCGAATCCGTCTACCAGCTCCACCGACAAGCAAACAATTTCATATGGGGGAATTCCCGAGTGGCCAAAGGGGGCAGACTGTAAATCTGTTGTCAGTGACTTCGGTGGTTCGAATCCAC
>ENA-UEYD01001298-UEYD01001298.1-human-gut-metagenome-genome-assembly--contig:-NODE-1298-length-18761-cov-4.132413_pt1 | contig 18761 bp, 19 predicted proteins | sample MGYA00242907_ERZ507875 | MGnify/ENA primary metagenome ERZ507875 (study PRJEB26167, sample SAMN06115506) | human gut metagenome | host: Homo sapiens | place: China:Shandong | collected 2015-08-07...
CCATATTGTTACCTATATAATATAGGCAAACGCCCAACTTCTTGATTTTCAATCAAAGTCCAATTTAGAGCGAGTTAGTATCGTAAACAAGATACCGATAATCAGGTTTAGGGATACTACATTCCCTAAAATCTGTTGGGCTGTGGAATAATCTTTTTGTCCTAACTTAACAGAAACAAGGGTAGAGGCTCCTACACCTACCAGTGAACCGAAAGCAGCAGCCAGGTTCATCAGAGGGAAAGTAATGGCAAGACCCGAAATAGCCATGGCACCTACTCCATGTCCGATAAAAATACTGTCTACCATGTTATAAAGTGAAGATGCTGTCATCGCGATAATGGCCGGAATGGCATACTGCATCAATAGTTTGCCGATGGGTTGGTTTCCCAGTTCGGTTGCTGTTCCTTTTTGTGTCATAAAACTCTTTTTACGATTAAATTCGCGGCAAAGGTACTTAAAATTCCATACAAGGAAAAAACTTTCTTTATCTTTGCATCATCGAAAGTGTCAGATTTTATGGAACATTCATCTTTATCTTTGCAAGAACTGAACTCACTGGTGCGCAAAAGTATTCGTACTTGTCTTCCTGATACTTATTGGGTACAGGCGGAGCTTAGCGATGTGCGGGCAAATTATTCCGGCCATTGTTATCTGGAGTTTGTGCAGAAGGATGCAAAAAGCAATGCCCTGATTGCAAAGGCAAGGGGAATTATCTGGAGTAATGTATATTATCAGCTGAAAGCTTATTTCGAACGGGAAACCGGTCAGGCATTCGTTTCGGGTATTAAGGTATTGGTAAAGGTCAGTGTCGATTTTCATGAACTTTATGGATATTCGTTGACCGTAACAGATATAGATCCTACTTATACGCTGGGTGATATGGCACTTCGCCGGAAAGAAATTCTGAAACGTCTGGATGAAGAGGGTGTCCTGACACTGAATAAGGAACTGGAATTACCGGAACTTACACAGCGTATCGCGGTTATATCTTCGGCTACAGCAGCCGGTTATGGTGATTTTTGTAATCAATTGGAGAACAACGCCTTTGGCTTTGCTTTCCACTCCCGGTTGTTTCCGGCAGTCATGCAGGGAGAAGCTGTAGAAAATTCTATTATTTCTGCTCTGGAGCGGATCAATGCAGAGCGCGATCGTTGGGACGTCGTTGTCATTATCCGTGGAGGAGGGGCTACATCCGATTTGTCCGGATTCGATACGTATGAGCTTGCTACACACTGTGCACAGTTTCCGTTACCTATCATAACCGGCATCGGTCATGAACGTGATGATACGGTACTCGATATGGTATCGCATACACGAGTTAAAACTCCGACTGCTGCTGCCGAGTTTCTGATAAATCATTTGAGGCAGACAGCAGAACGCCTTGAACGCTATACACAATTTATCTATCAGGAACTGCCGGTTTTGTTTACTCGTAAAAAGGAACAGTTTGAGCATTGGGTATCTCGCATTCCTGTACGGGTACAGATGCGCCTCCAGCATGAACATTTCCGTCAGGAAAGATTGACCAAGCAGATACAGATGGGATGGCAGGCCCGTTTCCTGAAAGAAGAACACCGGTTGCAGATTGACCGTCGTATAGCTACGGCTTTGGAGGTGATTCTACAACGGGAAAAGCATCGTCTGGCACTGATCGAACAGCAAGTCAAGGCCTCTTCCCCGGAACTGTTGTTAAAGAAAGGGTACAGTATTACCTTAAAAAATGGGAGAGCGGTAACGGATGCAACACAACTTCTTCCCGGTGATGAAGTTGTTACTAAAGTAGCGAAAGGAGAATTTAAGAGTAAAGTGATATAATTATGGCAACAAAAAAAGAAACTTATACCGAAGCAATGAAACGCCTGGAAGCTATCGTGGCACGAATAGAAGGCAACGAACTCGATATAGACGAGCTGGGCGATAATCTGAAAGAAGCTCAAAAACTGATAAAGTATTGTCGGGATAAACTGTATAAAGCAGATGCTGAAATCAAAAAGATGCTCGATGAGGGTGATAAAGTGGAAAAAAGCTGTGATTAAGTTGGATTTTGCAAATATAAACTTTACTTTTGCTTAAATACTTGTAACGGAATGTAAAACATAAACATTATATTAACAATGAAAGAAATAGATTGGTCTAAACTGTCTTTCGGTTATATGAAGACAGATTACAATGTACGTTGCTACTATCGCGACGGAAAATGGGGTGAACTGGAACTTTGTTCGGAAGAAACATTGAATATTCATATGGCTGCTACTTGTCTGCATTACGGACAGGAAGCTTTCGAAGGATTGAAGGCTTATCGTGGAAAAGATGGAAAAATCCGTGTATTTCGTCCGCAGGCTAATGCAGAACGCTTGCAAAGTACTTGTAGAGGCATCCTGATGCCGGAACTGTCGACTGAAAAGTTCTGTGAAGCTGTACGTATGGTTGTAAAGGCAAACGAGCGTTTCATTCCTCCTTATGAAAGCGGTGCATCTCTTTATATTCGTCCGTTGCTGATCGGTACGGGTGCACAGGTAGGTGTTCATCCGGCAAGCGAATATCTTTTTGTCATTTTCGTTACTCCGGTAGGTCCTTATTTCAAAGGTGGTTTTGCAACCAATCCTTATGTTATTATTCGTGAGTTCGACCGTGCTGCTCCGCTGGGAACCGGTACATTCAAGGTCGGTGGTAACTATGCTGCCAGTCTTCGTGCCAATAAGATGGCTCACGATGCAGGTTATGCCAGTGAATTTTATCTGGATGCCAAGGAAAAGAAATATATTGATGAGTGTGGAGCTGCCAATTTCTTCGGTATCAAAGATAACACATATGTTACACCGTTGTCTTCTTCTATCCTTCCTTCTATTACAAACCGCAGCTTGATGCAGCTTGCAGAAGATATGGGTATGAAGGTAGAACGCCGTCCTATTCCGGAAGAAGAACTTGCTACATTCGAAGAAGCAGGTGCATGTGGAACAGCAGCCGTTATCAGTCCGATTGAACGTATCGACGATTTGGAAAACCATAAATCGTATGTCATCGCAAAAGACGGTAAGCCGGGTGCTATCAGTGAAAAGCTTTACAACAAACTGCGTGCTATCCAGTATGGTGATGAAGCAGATTCATACGGATGGGTAATGATTGTAGAGTAAATGAATTATTAACCTTTAAAATCTAATACTATGTTAAAACTTAATTCTGAATTGCGCGCAGCTTCACGTACTACACTGTCGGGTAACTGGACGATAGCTGCACTTGTTACGTTGCTCTACTTACTGATTGCAGGAGGTGTTAGTTCTATTCCTAAGGTGGGAACTGTTGTTTCACTTATAATAACGTATCCGCTTACGTATGGATTTGCCATATTGTTCCTCGGCTTGTTCCGCGAAGGAACCCCGATTGATATTGGTAAACTGTTTGATGGATTCAAGGACTTCGGAAGAATCTGGGGTACGGGTATTTTAGTTGCTATTTATACGGTGTTATGGACTTGTCTGCTGATTGTTCCGGGTATTATCAAATCGTATTCTTATGCTATGACTTATTATATATTAAAAGATGAACCGGAATTGAAATATAATGCTGCTATCGAAAAAAGTATGAGCATGATGAACGGTTATAAGATGAAGTTATTCTTGTTTGATATGAGTTTTATCGGCGGGATGATTTTATCTGTATTGCCTTTGGGTAGTGGAGTACTGTTTTCGATAGTAGCATTATATGTCTACTGCACGTGCAGCTTTTTATGAAGATCTGAAAGCTGAATTGAGCGGTAGAAACGCCAGCGAAGAAGTATAATACGGATAGTTGTAATCATTGCATATATAACGGGCAGGCAGAGAGGTTGGAATCTCTGTCTGCCCGTGGTGTTTTCTGTAGTAAATCTTTTTTGTCCGTTCCGGTGAAAAAACGTAACTTTGTGCCCAAAACAAGAAGAACTCAGTAAAAAATGGGAAAAGGAAAGCTGGCAAAGTTTGCAGATATGGCGGAGTATCCGCATGTGTTCGAATATCCATATTCGGTGGTAGATGATGTTCCGTTCGATATGAAAGGAAAATGGAACAAGGATTTCTTTAAGAACGATAATCCGATTGTATTGGAATTGGGTTGCGGTCGCGGTGAATATACCGTGGGACTGGCACGACGTTATGCCGACAAAAACTTTATCGGAGTAGATATAAAAGGTGCACGTATGTGGACAGGAGCTACCGAAGCCTTGAATGAAGGATTGAAAAACGCTGCTTTTCTGCGTACCAATATCGAAATTATCGACCGCTTCTTTGCTCCGGGAGAAGTGAGTGAAATCTGGCTGACTTTTTCTGATCCGCAGATGAAGAAGGCTACCAAGCGACTTACTTCTACCTATTTCATGAACCGTTACCGTAAGTTTCTTGTGCCCGACGGACTGGTACATCTCAAGACCGACAGTAATTTCATGTACACTTACACCAAATACATGATAGAAGCCAATAATCTGCCGGTAGAGTTTATCACCGATGACCTGTACCATTCGGGTATGGATGATGATATTCTGAGTATCCGTACCTATTACGAACAGCAATGGCTGGATCGTGGCTTAAATATAAAGTACATCAAGTTCCGTCTGCCTCAGGAAGGAGAGTTGCAGGAACCGGATGTAGAAATTGAACTGGATGATTATCGCAGTTACAACCGCAGCAAACGCAGCGGGCTGAAAACAAGTAAATAATAATAATTTGAGATATTATGACACTTTATCCAAAACTTATTCTTGATGCGCTGGCAACGGTGCGTTATCCGGGAAATGGAAAGAATATTGTAGAAGCCGAAATGGTGGCCGATAATATTCGTATTGACGGGATGAAGGTGAGCTTCTCATTGATATTCGAGAAACCGACCGATCCGTTTATGAAATCGGTAGTGAAGTCTGCCGAAACTGCTATTCATACTTATATATCAAAGGATGTAGAAGTGACGATTGCTACAGAAAGTCGTCAGGCTGCCCGTCCGGAACCGGGAAAGATGCTTCCGCAGGTAAAGAACGTGATTGCCGTTTCTTCCGGTAAGGGTGGAGTAGGAAAGTCTACCGTAGCGGCCAATCTGGCAGTAGCACTTTCGAAACTGGGTTATAAAGTAGGTTTGCTCGATGCGGATATCTTCGGACCTTCTGTACCTAAAATGTTCCAGGTAGAAGATGCTCGTCCTTATGCTGAAATGGTAGATGGTCGTGATTTGATTGTTCCGATTGAAAAGTATGGTATCGAACTGCTTTCTATCGGCTTCTTTGTCGATCCGGATCAGGCTACTTTATGGCGTGGAGGTATGGCTAGCAATGCCTTGAAACAGCTGGTCGGTGATGCCAAATGGGGAGATTTGGATTATTTTATTCTCGATACTCCTCCGGGAACAAGCGATATTCATCTGACTTTGCTTCAGACGTTGGCTATTACAGGAGCTGTTATCGTCAGCACTCCTCAGCAGGTTGCTCTTGCCGATGCACGCAAAGGTATCAATATGTACATGAACGATAAGGTAAACGTACCTATTCTCGGACTGGTAGAGAATATGTCGTGGTTTACTCCAGCAGAGCTGCCTGAAAACAAATATTATATTTTCGGAAAAGAAGGAACAAAGAAACTGGCCGAAGAACTGAATGTTCCGTTGCTGGGACAGATTCCTATCGTACAGAGTATCTGTGAAAACGGAGATAAAGGTACACCGGTTGCGCTGGATGAAAACTCTGTGACCGGACAAGCTTTCCTTGAACTGGCACGTAACGTTGTAGCACAGACTGAAAAGCGTAATGCCGAACTAGCTCCGACTCAGATTGTAAAAACGCATAAATAAGAATATCTTTATAACAGATATTGAAAGGAAAACACCATCTTTTGCATGTGCAGAAGATGGTGTTCTCTTTTTAGGGGTATGGTGTACTGAAAACATCAGCATGTTTTTGAAAAATATGGGCAAAAGTTCTGTAAAACATCAGCATCTTTTTGGGAAAACATGAGCATGTTTTAGAAGAAACATCAGCATGTTTTTTTAACGTGTATGAAACCAGTTTGTGGATATGAGCACCCTCAAGAGCTAGTAAGTTTATTTTCCGGTCAAGTCCTCCTGCATATCCCGTCAGGTTACCGTTACTTCCTATTACACGGTGGCAAGGAATGATAATACTGATAGGGTTGTGTCCTACTGCTCCTCCTATAGCTTGTGCCGACATGCTTGAAATACCTTTCTGTCGTGCTATTTCTTGAGCAATATCTTTATAAGTAACTGCTTCTCCATAAGGTATCTGTTGCAGGATTTTCCATATAGCAATTCGGAAGGGTGTGTCATTCAGCTGGAGAGCAGGTGTAAAGTCAGGTTTCTTTCCACTGAAATAGCAATCTAGCCATTCGGATGTTTGGTGAAAAACGGGAAGATCTTTTTCTTGAGTACAATTGGCCAGCGTACGTGCAAAAAACTTTTGTCCTTCGAACCATAAACCGGTGAGGCATGTTCCGTTACTGGCTAAAGTGATCTGTCCGAGTGGAGAATTATAATGGCTGGTGTATTCCATAGATAGAAAAGCAGAAAATAAAAAGAAGAGATAAAACAATCTTCCCTGTTACGTGGCGACAGAAGATGTTTTATCTCTTCGTGTATAATGAATGGAATTGGTTTCTTAGATGTTCTTTACTTTAATCAAGTATTCGGCAATCTGTACAGCATTCAGTGCAGCACCCTTCTTTATCTGGTCACCAACAATCCAGAATGTCAGACCGTTTTCGTCTGCAAGATCCTTACGGATACGTCCTACATATACAGGATCTTTACCTGCGAGGAACAACGGCATCGGATATTCTTTCTTTTCAGGATTATCCATCAGTACCAGACCTTCTCCTTCAGCAAAAGCCTGACGAGCTTCTTCTACAGAAACCGGACGTTCTGTTTCTACCCAGATGCTTTCTGAGTGAGAACGAAGAGCCGGAACACGTACACAAGTTGCGCTTACTTTTACGTCAGAGTGCATGATCTTACGTGTTTCGTTGAACATTTTCATTTCCTCTTTAGTATAACCGTTGTCGGTAAATACGTCGATTTGAGGTATCAGGTTGAACGCAAGCTGGTAAGCGAACTTTTCAACAGTTACAGGTTCGCCGGCAAGTACCTGACGGTATTGTTCGTAGAGTTCGTCCATTGCAGCTGCACCAGCTCCACTGGCAGCCTGATAAGTAGAAACATGTACACGTTTGATATGTGACAGTTTTTCGATAGCCTTCAATGCTACCACCATCTGTATAGTAGTACAGTTCGGGTTAGCGATAATACCACGCGGACGGTTTAAAGCGTCTTCAGCATTTACTTCGGGTACTACCAAAGGAATATCAGCATCCATACGGAATGCACTTGAGTTGTCTATCATTACAGCGCCGTATTTGGTGATAGTTTCGGCAAATTCCTTAGAAGTACCTGCTCCTGCAGAAGTGAAGGCAACATCAACACCTTTGAAGTCATCATTGTGTTGCAGCAGTTTCACTTCGATTTCTTTTCCGCGGAACGTGTATTTTCGTCCTGCACTGCGTGAAGAACCGAATAATAACAATTCGTCTATCGGAAAATTTCTCTCATCAAGCACACGCAGGAACTCCTGTCCTACAGCTCCGCTTGCACCAACAATAGCTACTCTCATTTTCTTTTACAAATTCTTAAACTGTTAATACTTACATTTTCTTACTGTGCAGACTGTTTTATCTTCTCTTTGTTAAGAAACTTATTTGTTTTTGAAACGATGTGTTTCGTCTGCCAATATTTCCGATTGCAAAAATAAAACATTCTGAATTATTAATACGGAAAATAGGAAGTTTTTTTGTATTTTTGTTTCTAAAATGAAATAGTAACGCCTATTTATGAAAGAAGTGCTCGATTTTGTAAACTTTGATTTTCATCTTCCTGTCACCGACCCTACGTGGATTTTTTTCCTGGTGCTGGTTGTTATATTGTTCGCTCCCATTGTTTTGGAACGGTTGCGTATTCCTCACATTATCGGTATGATTCTGGCGGGAGTCGTTATCGGTGAGCATGGATTCAATATATTGGCACGTGACAGCAGTTTTGAGCTGTTTGGCAAGGTGGGACTTTATTATATCATGTTCCTTGCCGGACTCGAAATGAACATGGAGGATTTTAAGAGCATTCGTGTAAAGGCTACCGTGCTGGGGCTGCTGGCTTTTATTTTTCCGTTGGGAATAGGTATATGGACCAATCTTCACCTGCTTGGTTATAGTCTGGCTACTTCGGTTTTGCTGGCCAGTATGTATGCGTCGCATACGTTGATTGCTTATCCTATTGTAATCCGCTATGGCATTAACCGTCAGCGGGCTGTAAGCATTGCCGTGGGAGGTACTGCTGTGACAGATACACTGACATTGCTGGTTCTGGCAGTAGTGGGAGGTATGTATAAGGGTGAAACTTCCGAAATGTTCTGGATATGGCTGGTGCTGAAAGTTGTTGTGCTGAGCGTAGTCATTATGTATGCTTTCCCTCGTATCGGACGGTGGTTCTTCCGTCGTTACAGTGACAATGTAGTGCAGTATATCTTTGTAATGGCAATGGTTTTCCTCGGAGCCGGACTGATGGAGTTTGTGGGAATGGAAGGTATTTTGGGTGCTTTTCTTGCCGGTCTGGTATTAAACAGGCTGATACCTCATGTTTCTCCGCTGATGAGTCATCTGGAGTTTGTAGGAAACGCTTTGTTTATTCCTTATTTCCTTATCGGTGTGGGAATGTTGATCGACGTAAATGTCTTGTTCGGTCATATAGATTCTGTCAAGGTAGCTGTAGTGATGATTATTGTTGCACTGTTGGGTAAATGGATTGCTTCATGGCTTACACAGAAGATATATAAGATGCGTGCTTTGGAGCGTGAACTGATGTTCGGCTTGAGCAATGCACAGGCAGCTGCTACACTGGCAGCCGTACTGGTGGGATATAATATCATTCTTCCCAATGGAGAACGTCTGTTGAACGAAGATGTACTGAATGGAACAATCTTACTTATTCTGGTGACCTGTGTGGTTAGTTCGTTTATTACAGAGCATGCAGCCAAACGTATTGCAATGGACGATGCGGAAGTGAGTGACGAGAAGGCTCAGGAAAAAGAAAAATTCCTGATTCCAGTAGCAAATCCTGAAACGCTGGAAAGTCTGATGAGTCTGGCTATGGTGGTACGCGACGAAAAGCAGCCGGATAATCTGGTAGCTCTAAACGTAATCAACGATAATAACGGTTCGGTAAAACAGGAAATGCGTGGCAAACGCAGTCTGGAACGTGCAGCACAGATAGCGGCTTCGACCAGCGTAAGGCTGAAAACCGTATCGCGTTTCGACTTGAATATTACTACCGGTATCTTGCATACTGCGAAGGAATACGAAGCGACGAATATCATCATTGGTCTGCATTGTAAAATGAGTATCGTCGATTCTTTCTTTGGTAATCTGACAGAAAATCTGCTGAAAAATACTTATCTGCAAGTGATGGTAGCACGCTTCCTGATTCCTGTCAATACGTTGAGGCGTATTATCGTGGCTGTACCTCCGAAAGCTGAGTTCGAACACGGATTTATGAAATGGATAACTCACATGTGTCGTATGAGCAGCCGGTTGGGATGTAGGGTACACTTCTATGCTCATCCCCAGACATTGGGTTATATACGTGGATATATACAGAAAAAGCATAAGGATACGCGTGTGGCTTATTCTGAGCTGGAGGACTGGGATGACTTGCTTCTTTTGACCGGACAGGTGAACTATGATCATTTGCTGGTAATCATCAGTGCACGCCGTGGCTCTATCTCATATGATTCAGCTTTTGAGCGATTGCCGATGCAGATATCTAAATATTTTAATAATAACAGCATCATGTTGCTTTATCCCGAACAGAAGGGTGATCCGAATGAAAGTCTGTCGTTCTCCGATCCGCGCGGATGGGCTGAAACACAATATTATGATAAGGTGGGCAACTGGTTCTATAAATGGTTTAAAAAGAATTCATGAGCGAAGATAGTAAGGCCTGGCAGCAACGCACCGAGTTGTTGTTGGGAAAAGATAAGACCGACCGTTTAAGACAGGCACATGTACTGGTGGTCGGACTCGGAGGAGTGGGAGCCTATGCAGCGGAAATGATTTGCCGTGCTGGAGTAGACCGGATGACTATTGTAGATGCCGATACAGTACAACCCAGCAATATTAACAGGCAGCTCCCTGCTACACACTCTTCACTAGGCAGACAGAAGGCTGAGGTTCTGGCAGAGCGTTTTCTCGATATAAATCCGGAACTTCAACTTACGGTATTGCCAGTGTATCTGAAGGATGAAGCAATACCTGAACTGCTTGACAGTGCCAAATTCGACTTTGTGGTTGATGCAATTGATACGGTAGCTCCCAAGTGTTATCTTATTTACCATGCCTTGCAGCGTGGTATTAAGATTGTAAGCAGCATGGGGGCCGGAGCCAAACGAGATATTACGCAGGTGCGTTTTGCTGACTTATGGGAAACTTATCATTGCGGACTGAGTAAGGCAGTGCGTAAACGTTTGCAGAAAATGGGAATGAAACGTAAGTTGCCGGTAGTGTTCAGTACCGAACAGGCAGATCCGAATGCTGTTATACTGGTAGACGATGAACAGAATAAAAAGTCTACAGCCGGAACAGTGAGCTATATGCCCGCCGTATTTGGCTGTTATCTGGCAGAATATGTAATACGAAAATTGTAGAACGATGATTCAGTTGGAAGGAATAACCAAGAGCTTTGGTTCACTGCAGGTATTGAAAGGGATAGACCTTATAATAAATAAAGGAGAAGTAGTAAGTATTGTCGGACCTAGCGGGGCAGGAAAGACTACCTTGCTTCAGATAATGGGTACGCTCGATAAACCTGATAGCGGAAGGATAGTGCTGAATGATACGGAAGTAAACCGTCTGAAAGAGAAAGAACTGTCGGCTTTCAGAAACAAGGAAATCGGATTCGTTTTTCAGTTTCATCAGCTGTTGCCTGAATTTACGGCATTGGAGAATGTAATGATTCCTGCTTTAATTCAGGGAATTTCTGCTTCTGAGGCAAAGAAAAATGCCCGTGAAATGTTGGATTTTCTGGGACTTGCCGAACGTGCCTCGCACAAACCGGCTGAACTGTCGGGAGGAGAAAAACAGCGTGTTGCCGTAGCGCGTGCACTGATAAATCATCCTTCTGTCGTACTGGCAGATGAACCTTCTGGCAGTCTGGATACACAGAATAAGATTGAACTTCACCGCTTGTTCTTCGATTTGCGTGATAAACTGGGACAGACTTTTGTTATTGTAACCCACGATGAGGAACTGGCTGCGCAGACTGACCGTACAATTCACATTGTAGATGGAATGATAAAATAGCAAGCTACATCTTTACATATGCAGATTTGCATCAGAATTGACTTTGAACAGTCTTTTCTGATGCAAATCTTTTTTATAAAATCCATTTAGAATGACAGATGAACTACCTCAGGGTTGTGGTCAGACAAGAATTGTCCGGCTTCTTCAGCTTCTTGAGGAATATAGCTGCTTTCAACTTTGATCTGTGGGGTAACAAAGATGAAGTCAATCTTGTCGCAAGAGTCGGCAGGGATACGTCCGAAGTCGTGGAAGGTGTAATCTACTCCTTCGCGTTGTGCAGCTTCTTTATACGCATCTTTCAGTACAAACTCATTGGTTGTTATAGTTTCATAAGCTTCCGACTGGTCTGTTACGTTGAAATCTCCAGTCAGTACAGCCGGCTGATCGCCCACAATTTCTTTAATTTTTTCAATGATCAGCAGGGCTCCTTTTCTTCTGGCTTCCGTTCCTACATGGTCGAAATGGGTATTTACTGCCATAAAGATCTTTCCGGTTTTCTTGTCCTTCAGTTTTGCCCATGTTGCAATGCGGCTGCAAGCTCCGTCCCATCCGATAAATCCTACACTGTCCGGATATTGTGAGAGCCAGAAAGTGTTACTGTCGAGTACTTCGAAGCGGTCTTTCTTGTAGAATAGAGGTGAGTATTCTCCCTTTGTTTTTCCATCTTCACGTCCTACACCAACTTCTGCGTATTCTGGCAGGCGTGATTTTAAATCCTCCAGCTGATTGTGAAGAACCTCTTGCATACCAACGATGTCGATGTCCTGTGATTTGATGAATTGAGCTACATTGTCTTTCCGGTATTGCCAGTTGTTCAGGCTGTCGCCTGGATTATCATAACGGATGTTGAATGTTCCCCAAGTAACTTCTGTAGGCTGTTGTTGAGTTGTGCACGAAAGAGTGGCGACAGAAAGTGAAGCTGCCACGATTCCCAAAGTGAAAAGTGAGTGTTTCATAGAATAAAAAATTTAATGATATGCTATATGTTGTTTTTCGTTTGAAAATGTTCCGCTAAGTAAAACAATTTTATGATGTTTTTCACTTATAGGCGGAATAAATTTTCTGATAAAAATAACCATAAAACTTTATTTCATGACTTTCAGACTTAGCAAATGTAGTCAATAGGTTTGTCAGACTTTCTTTTGTAGCTCTCATTTGTCGGGTATATAAGTTTTTTGTGCTATCTTTGGCAGAAATAAGTGATTGTTATGAGTCATATACAGTTAGGAAGATATAATCAGTTGGAAGTTGTTAAGGAAGTTGATTTCGGCATGTACCTTAATGGTGATGAAGATGGCGAAATATTGCTTCCCAAGCGTTATGTGCCTCAGGGATGTAAACCGGGCGATGTGCTGAACGTGTTCATTTATCTTGATATGGATGAGCGCTTGGTAGCTACTACGCTGGAGCCCTATGTTCAAGTAGGAGAATTTGCCTGTCTGGAAGTAGCATGGGTAAACCAGTATGGTGCATTTCTGGATTGGGGACTGATGAAGGACCTTTTTGTTCCGTTCCGTGAACAGAAGGCCAAGATGCAGAAAGGAGGACGATATCTGGTGCATGTACATCTGGATGAGGAAAGTTACCGTATTGTGGCATCGGCTAAGATAGAGCATTATCTGTCGAAGGAACGTCCTGAGTATAATCAGGGTGATGAAGCTGAGGTGCTTGTATGGCAGAAAACCGATTTGGGATTCAAGGTTATTGTAGATAACAAATATTCGGGCATGTTGTTTCATAATGAGATTTTCCAGCCGCTGGAGCCGGGAATGCGTTTGCATGCTTATGTGAAACGTGTGCGTGAAGATGGAAAAATAGACCTGGAACTTCAGAAAAGAGGAGTGAAGAAGGTCGATGATTTTGCAGAACTTCTGTTGCAGTATATCAAAGATAACGACGGATATACACCGATAAATGACAAGACAGATGCCGAACAGATATATAATACGTTCGGGGTAAGCAAGAAGACATTTAAGAAGGCTGTCGGAGATTTATATAAAAAGCGTCTGATAGTATTGGAAGATGACGGTATAAGGCTCGTAAAAGAATAACTACCTCATAAAAAACTCCTTCATGTTTTCATGAAGGAGTTTTTTATATATATAACTTCTATTTATCAGATTGATAATTCGTGGAGAACATTGACAAGTTCATGGTCGATAGGCTTGTCGTTTTTGATAGCCTTTGTAAACGGAACATAAACAATCTGGTCATTTTCTATACCGATCATTACATTGCGCTGTCCTTCCATCAAAGCCTGAATACTTGCTACACCCATTCGGCTGGCAATGATACGGTCGTGTGCAGTCGGTTTACCACCACGTTGCAAGTGTCCCAGAATAGTTACACGTACATCATATTGCGGATATTCGTTCTTTACACGTTCTGCATAATGCATAGCTCCACCTGTGATTTCACTTTCGGCTACCAGTACGATAGAGCTGCTCTTTGATTTACGGAATCCGTTCTTAATGAACTCTTCCAGCTGGTCGACTTCTGTATTGAATTCAGGAATGATTGCAGCTTCGGCACCTGCTGCAATAGCTCCGTTCAGCGCCAGGAAGCCGGCGTCGCGTCCCATAACCTCTACGAAGAACAAACGTTCGTGTGAAGTTGCAGTGTCGCGGATTTTGTCGACTGCATCCAGAATTGTGTTCAGAGCTGTATCATATCCGATTGTTGTATCTGTTCCGTACAAATCGTTATCGATTGTTCCAGGCAATCCGATACAAGGAACATCGAATTCTTGTGCCAGCAGACGTGCTCCGGTAAGTGAACCGTCACCACCGATGACTACCAGTGCGTCAATGCCTTCACGCTGCATGGTTTCGTAAGCTATTTTACGTCCTTCCGGAGTCTTGAATTCCTGACAGCGTGCAGTTTTCAGGATAGTACCTCCCTGCTGTATGATATTGCTGACATTTTGGGTTTTGAACTCTTGAATTTCACCGGTGATGAGGCCTTTGTATCCTCGATAAATACCTTTTACGGTCAGTCCGTTGTATATAGCCGAACGAGTGACGGCGCGGATTGCAGCATTCATTCCAGGAGCATCGCCACCTGAAGTCAAGATACCAATACATTTAATAATTCCCATATGTTATTTCTTTATTAAAATCTTTTGGAGCAAAAGTATTAAAAAACTAGTTTACAAGCAAATAAAAGTCTGTATTTTTGGATGTCAAGAATACGACAAAATTGTTTCTCGGCAGGCTTCCATCAACCATTTCGGTGTGGAGGTTGCCCCACATATTCCGATGGACTGCACGCCTTCCAGCAGTTTCCGGTCGATTTCCTCTGGTCGGTCTATCTGATAAGAATTAGGATTTACCTTGAGACATTCCTGAAACAAAATCTTCCCGTTTGAACTTTTATGTCCGCATACAAAGAATACCAGATCGTGGCGGGCTGCAAACTTGCGTATATCAGGCATGCGGTTTGCTACCTGACGGCATATTGTATCGTAATACTGAAAAGTCGCATTGGGTGAAATATGTTCTTGAATGTATGCAACAATCTGCCGGAATTCATCCAGTGACTTGGTTGTCTGTGAGTACAGACGGATGTCTTTGCTGAAATCAAGCTTCTCGGCTTCTTCCAGATTTTCTATAATGATAGCCTGACCGTTGGTCTGGCCTACCAGTCCCAACACTTCAGCGTGTCCGTTTTTTCCGAATATTACGATTTGTTTTTCCCGTCCTTCCGGATTTGGAGTGTCGAATTCTTGTTTGATTCGCTTCTGCAGGCGAAGTACGACAGGGCAGGTTGCATCAATAAGTTCTATATTGTTTTGTTTAGCCAGTTCGTAGGTGCGGGGAGGTTCTCCGTGAGCACGGAGCAGAACTTTGGTGTTTTTAAGTCGTGCAAACTCCTCGTGGTCGATTGTATTCAGTCCCAGTTGTTTGAGGCGTTCACATTCACGTCCGTTATGCACAATGTCTCCCAGGCAATAAAGCGTATCGCTCTTTGCCAGTTCCTCTTCTGTCTTCCGGATAGCAGTAGTTACTCCGAAACAGAAGCCTGATCCTTCGTCTATTTCTACTTTAAGCATGAGTTGCCTGAAGATATTGATTCATAAGCCATTCTTTCTGTTCTGCAATAGTCATGTTGCTGTTGTCCAGCAGTATTGCATCGTCTGCTTTGCGCAAAGGACTTACTTCACGCGTCTGGTCTATGCGGTCGCGCTCTTCTACGTTATGCAGGATATCTTCGAAAGACGCTTCCTGTCCTTTGGCTTTCAGTTCGTCATAGCGTCGCTGTGCACGAATTTCGGCAGATGCAGTGACGAATATTTTCAGTTCTGCATCAGGAAATACCGCTGTGCCGATATCTCTTCCGTCCATTACGATACCTTTTTCTTTACCAAGTTCCTGCTGCTGGCGTACGAGAGCCTCACGTACAAATCCCAAAGCTGCAACGGGGCTGACATGTGAGGATACCTCTAATGTCCGGATCTGGTTTTCTACATCCGTTCCGTTCAGAAATGTGCGAGGACGTCCGCTTTCTGTATCTAGACGGAATGATATATGAATATTGCTCATCTGCTGCTTTAGCTTATCTTCATCGATGCTTCCATCCGCCAGGAAAAGTCCGTGCTCGATACAGTAAAGAGTAACAGCCCGGTACATTGCTCCGCTGTCTATATATATATAACCGATTTCTTTAGCCAGATCTTTTGCCATTGTACTTTTTCCGCAGGAAGAAAACCCGTCGATTGCAATGATGATTTTGTTCATACCTTATTTATTATAGAGTTAAAAAGAATCAGAAGTCAAAGATAGTCTATTTTCGTGACAGATAGTACGGAATGAACGTATTTTGCAATTTTTTACCCTTATCTTGTTGCATATTCGAAGATTTGCACTACATTTGCCGAACAGAGAATTTATTAACCTATAAAAGTTTTTTTATGGAAATTAAAAAATCGCCGAAAGCCGATCTTGAAGGCAAGAAGACCACTGGTTTACTGATCGGGCTCGTGCTGATATTGGCAGCAATGTTCGTTGCGTTTGAATGGACCAAACGTGATGTCGTAATCACTGCCGATAGTGGTATCGTAGATGTGCCTTTTGAAGAAGAAATGGTTCCTATTACGGAACAGGAAGAACCGAAACAAGCTCCTCCTCCTCCCGAAGCACCGAAAGTAGAAGAAGTTTTGCAGATTGCAGAAAATGATGCAGATGTAGAAGAATCTACTATTCAGTCTAACGAAGATAAAGGTGAAGCTGTTGAAATCAAGTATGTACCTGAAGTCGTAGAAGAAGAGGAAGTTGAAGAACAGCAGATCTTCCAGGTGGTAGAAGAAATGCCGGAATTCCCGGGTGGTATGGCAGAATGTTTGAAGTTCTTGGCTAAGAACATCAAGTATCCGACTATCGCACAGGAAAATGGTGTACAGGGACGTGTTATCGTACAATTCGTTGTAAACCAGGATGGTTCTATCGTCGATCCGGTTGTTGTTCGTAGTGTTGACCCGTATTTGGACAAGGAAGCACTTCGCGTGATCCAGATGATGCCGAAGTGGAAACCAGGTAAGCAGCGTGGTAAAGCTGTACGTGTAAAATATACCGTACCTGTAACATTCAAGTTGCAGTAAGCTTTTCCTAGATAATATTGTTTAGGCACGGATTGCGCAGAATTGAAAACTGTGCATTCGTGCCTAAAAATTTTTTATAACCTTAATAAAAAGAAAAATCATGGAGCAACAGACTTCAAAAGAATTATTGAAGCAAATTCATGCTTATATCGAATCATTGCCTTATTCTCATGAACCTAAAGGATTGTACGACCCGATAGAATATGTGTTAGGACTGGGAGGTAAAAGACTGAGACCGGTGTTAATGCTGCTTGCCTATAACCTGTTTAAGGAAGATGTGCAGGCAATATTCTCTCAGGCTGCGGCAATAGAAACTTATCATAACTTTACGCTTTTGCATGATGACTTGATGGATAAAGCGGATATGCGCCGTGGAAAACCTACCGTTCATAAAAAATGGGATGAAAATACAGCTATTCTTTCCGGAGATGCAATGCTGATACTTTCTTTTCAGTTTATGATGCAGGGGTGTCCGGTAGAATATACACATCAGGTTATGGATATCTTCTCGCGTACGGCTCTGGAAGTTTGTGATGGACAGCAATGGGATATGGAATTCGAATCCAGAGAAGATGTGACTGTTGATGAATATATGGAAATGATTCGTTTGAAAACTTCAGTTCTGCTTGCCGGTGCTTTAAAAATAGGAGCGGTGCTTGGAGGAGCTTCGGAAAAAGATGCACAGTTGCTTTATGATTTTGGTATACAGATAGGGCTTGCTTTCCAATTGCAGGATGACTATTTGGATGTATATGGTGATCCACTGGTATTTGGCAAAAATATCGGAGGTGATATTTTATGTAATAAGAAAACGTTTATGCTGATAACAGCATTGGAAAAGTCGGATGACAAGACACGTGCTTCCTTGCAAGAATGGTTGAAAGCTGAAGACTATGTACCAGCCCAAAAGATAGAAGCTGTTACTGCTATATATAATAAGGTGGGAAATAAACTGACCCGTCAGGTGACGAAAAATGCAAAAGATGAAATTTCCTGGCGAGACGGGGAGTTTATATTCGACAATCTTCCCTTAGGAGAGATCGCCCGCGAACTGTCCAATTCATTCGATACGCCGATTCATATTGCCGACACGTCACTACAAAGCTATCGGATTTCGGCACGATTCCGCAATGGAGAAGACTTGGAAACAATTTTATCTGTACTACATCATGCAGGTTATTTCAACTATTCACAAAATAATAAACAGATTGTCATTACCACTAAACCAGACTTAAAATGAAGATAATTTCCCAAGATTACCTGCCTGTCAGAACATTCATCCTGATAGGCATGGTACTCCTTACCACTACACAGACGTACGCCCAAAATATAAATACACGTCTTTCGTTTACACTGAAAAATGCCACTCTCAAAGAATTCGTCAAATTGATTGAAAATTCAACCGGGTATTCTTTTATCTATGGTGAAGAAGTGGGTATCAGGCACAAAATTACACTGAAAGCAAAAGAGATGCCCTTGCATGAGGTGTTGGACACTGTGTTTAAAGACGAACTTATAAGCTATCAATTCTCCGGACGCTACATCCTACTGAAAGAGAAAAAAGGACAAAAGCCCGTAAGCCGCAAGTTTACTATCAGCGGACATGTCACTGACGGGACGTCTTCCGAGACATTGATTGGCAGTAACATCATTGAGAGTCATCAATATCAGGGAACCACCACCAATCCTTACGGCTTTTACAGTATCACACTGCCTGAAGGAGAAACCGAACTGCGTTTCTCCTATCTGGGCTATGCCACAGAAGCGCATCATTTTACGCTCTCACAAGACAC
>ENA-UEYD01001303-UEYD01001303.1-human-gut-metagenome-genome-assembly--contig:-NODE-1303-length-18687-cov-7.432617_pt1 | contig 18687 bp, 9 predicted proteins | sample MGYA00242907_ERZ507875 | MGnify/ENA primary metagenome ERZ507875 (study PRJEB26167, sample SAMN06115506) | human gut metagenome | host: Homo sapiens | place: China:Shandong | collected 2015-08-07...
TATTCTTTTGATTTCAAATTGATTAAACTCTGTGAAACTCTGTGTTACTCTGTGGTGAATTAATTCATAACCCTACAGAAAGAAATTCCTTTCTCCGATAAGTTACAATCTCTATTTTATGAAAATCAATAAACATATTCTCCCTAATGGTCTGCGACTGGTGCATTACCAGGATCTCAGTACTCAGATGGTAGCACTGAACATCGTCTATGATGTAGGTGCCCGGGACGAAGATCCCGAACATACCGGCTTTGCCCATCTGTTTGAACATCTGATGTTTGGCGGTTCTGTGAATATACCCGACTATGATGCTCCTTTGCAGTCGGCAGGTGGCGAAAACAATGCTTGGACGAACAATGACATTACGAACTATTACCTCACCGTCCCCAAGTCGAATGTAGAGATTGGCTTCTGGCTGGAGTCCGACCGTATGTTGGAACTGGCATTCAGTGAACAAAGCCTTGAAGTGCAGCGCGGTGTGGTCATGGAGGAGTTCAAACAGCGTTGTCTGAACCAGCCTTACGGAGATGTGGGACATCTTATCCGTCCGTTGGCTTATGAGGTGCATCCATACCGCTGGCCTACCATCGGGAAGGATTTATCGCACATCGAACAAGCTACACTGGAGGAAGTGAAATCATTCTTTTACCGCTTTTATGCACCTAATAATGCCGTGCTTGCCGTTACCGGAAATATATCATGGGAAGAAGCTGTTCGATTGACAGAAAAATGGTTCGGCCCGATTCCCCACAGGAATGTGCCTGTGCGACAATTGCCGCAGGAACCCGTACAGACGCAGGAACGCAGACAGGTAGTGAAACGTCCTGTTCCCTTGGATGCGCTGTTTATGGCTTTTCATATGTGTAGTCGCGAGCATCCTGATTACTATGCTTTTGATATTCTTTCAGATATCCTTAGTAACGGACGCTCCAGTCGCTTGAACCGTCGGTTGGTGCAGGAACAGAAATTGTTCTCCGGTATAGATGCTTATATTTCGGGAACGCGTGATGCGGGATTGCTGCATATCAGTGGAAAACCGTCAGCCGGAGTCTCACTGGAACAGGCTGAGGCCGCTGTACGTAAAGAGTTGCAGGAGTTGCAGCAAGTGGCGATAGAAGAACAGGAATTGGAGAAAGTAAAGAATAAGTTTGAATCCACCCAGATATTCGGGAATATCAATTACCTGAATGTAGCTACAAATCTGGCATGGTTCGAACTGACCGGGCAAGCGGAGGATATAGACCGTGAGGTAGAACGGTATCGCGCAGTGACGGCAGAACGTCTGAAGACAGTTGCACAAGAGACTTTTCGTGAGGAAAACTCGGTGGTATTATATTATGAGAAAGATAAATGAACAGATTAATTGCTACATACAAGGGGCATTATAAAGCCCTCTTTTACTTAGGACTTCCCATCGTTATCGGTCAAATGGGAGTCATTGTTCTTGGATTTGCCGATACCTTGATGGTGGGACATCATAGCACGGCCGAGTTGGCTGCCGCTTCTTTCACCAACAATCTTTTTACACTTTGCATTATTTTCAGTACCGGTTTCTCTTATGGACTGACGCCTGTGGTGGGTGAGTTCTACGGTAACCGTCGTTTCATGGAGGCTGGACAAGCTTTGCGCTCAAGTCTGCTTGCCAATGTGTTGGTAGCACTGTTGCTGACGCTTATTATGACTGTCGTCTATTTCTGTGTGGAATACATGGGACAACCCGAGGAACTGATTCCCTTGATAAAACCTTATTTTCTGGTTCTACTTGCATCCCTGGTATTTGTCATGCTGTTCAATGGCTTTAAGCAATTTACGGATGGCATTACTCAAACGCAGACTGCTATGTGGGTGCTTCTTGGTGGAAATGCGCTGAATATTGTCGGCAATTATGTTCTGATTTACGGAAAGTTCGGTTTCCCGGAATGGGGATTGCTCGGTGCGGGTATCAGTACCCTGTTCTCACGCATCGTCATGGTTATTGCTTTTGCATTGATTGTTTTTCGTAGTCGGAGGTTCCTGAGATATAAAGTAGGGTTCTTCCGCTTGGGATGGTCGAAACAGATGTTCAGGAAATTGAATGGACTTGGGTGGCCTGTCGGTTTGCAGATGGGCATGGAGACGGCTTCATTCAGTCTCAGCACGATTATGGTTGGTTGGCTGGGAACTATTGCTTTGGCTTCACATCAGATTATGCTCACTATTTCTCAGTTCACCTTTATGATGTTTTATGGGATGGGGGCGGCGATTGCCGTTCGCGTCAGTAACTTCAAGGGGCAGAACGATATGGTGAATGTCCGCCGTTCGGCATATGCCGGCTATCATCTCATCTTGGCAATGGCGGTGGTGCTTCTGAGTATCGTGTTTCTGTTGCGCAATCAGGTCGGGGGCTGGTTTACGGATAGCGTGGAGGTTTCTGCCATGGTATCTTCTTTGTTCCTTCCATTCTTGGTTTATCAGTTTGGTGACGGACTGCAAATCAGCTTTGCCAATGCCCTGCGTGGTATTGCCGACGTAAAACCGATGATGTTCATTGCATTTATTTCTTATTTTGTTATATCTTTGCCTGTAGGATACTTATGCGGTTTCGTGCTGGGCTGGGGTACGGTCGGTGTATGGATGGCCTTCCCGTTCGGACTGACTAGTGCGGGTATTATGCTCTGGTTGCGTTTCCGCTATAAAACGAAAGATAAATGAATAATGTCTCCAAGAAGAAGATAGCTGCCGGTTATGCTGTCCTGCTGGCAGTCTTGCTTTATTCCCTGTTCTTCGTGCACCGGGAAATGGAGAATCTTATGAGTTCGGATAATAGTGATATTCTGCGTACGGACAGTCTGATAGGGCTTTTGAGAGAGAAGGATGCTAATACCGTCCGCCTGCTGCGTACACTGAGCGAAGCCAATGACAGCATGATTTCAGCCCGTGAAGTGGAACAGATTATTGCCGAACAGGATACTATTATCACCCAACAACGTGTACAACGCCGGGTTATTGCCCGTCGCGATACGGTTGTGACACAACCCAAGAAGAAAAGTTTCTTCCGCCGTTTGGGAGAAGTCTTCGTCCCACCACGCAAAGATTCAGCTGTTCAGGTGCAAACAACCCTTGAAGTTGCTACGGATACTGTACTCGATGCTTATAATCCGGTTGATTCCCTGCACGCGAAGCTGCGCACTGTTGCCCAACAGAAGAGGGCTACCAATAGTGTGATGCAGCGTCGTAAGCGAACTTTGCAACGTCTTGATCATGCACTGAGTGCTCGTATCGACAGTCTTTTGAAAGGATATGAACAGGAAACCCTGATGCGTGCCTGCGAAGAGGCTGAGTATCAGAAAGCTGTTCGGCATCGTTCTGCAACGATTATTTCGGGTATTGCTGCCGGGGCTGTTGTGCTGTCCGTTATCTTTCTTGTCATGATCTGGCGGGATGTCACCCGTAGTAACCGTTATCGGCGTCAATTGGAAGAAGCCAATCGTTTTGCCGAAGAGTTGCTTGCCTCCCGCGAAAAGTTGATGCTTGCCATTACCCACGATTTCAAGGCTCCCTTGGGTTCCATTATGGGATATGCTGACTTGCTCTCCCGGCTCACCGTTGACGGAAGGCAACGCTTCTATCTCGACAACATGAAAACTTCTTCGGAACACCTGCTGAAGCTCGTTACCGACTTGCTCGACTTCCATCGCCTCGACTTGAATAAAGCTGAGATAAATCGTGTTACTTTTCATCCTGCACGCTTGCTGGAAGAAATCTATGTCAGTTTCGAACCACTGACTTCTGCCAAAGGATTGTCTTTGAAGTGTGAGATAGATCCGGAACTGAAAGGAGCTTTTATCAGTGATCCATTGCGCTTACGCCAGATTGTCAATAACCTGCTCTCTAATGCAGTGAAGTTTACTTCAGAGGGCGGCATTACCCTGACCGCCTCTTTTGTGCCGAAAGGCGATTCCGTTTTTCCCGGTAACCATTTGAAACTCTCTGTTATCGATACGGGAAAGGGGATGGATCCTGGTGACCGTGAGCGTATTTTCCAGGAATTCACCCGTCTGCCCGGAGCACAGGGAGAGGAGGGATTCGGACTGGGACTGTCCATTGTTCGTATGCTGGTGCAACTGCTGGAGGGACGTATTGAGGTGGATAGCGTACTCGGAAAGGGGAGCACATTCACGTTACGGGTACCTCTGTATCCGGTGGCATTGGATAATGATACTTCCGCCTTGAATGAACAACCAAGTGAGGACTCACAAACTCAGATACCCGCATTACATATTCTCTTGATTGATGATGACCGCATTCAGCTTACTCTCACTGCCGCCATGCTTGCACAGAGTGGTATTACTTCCGTAACCTGCCTGCAACTGGATGAACTTTTGGAAGCCCTCCGTACTGATACTTTCGATGTGCTGCTGACCGATGTGCAAATGCCTGCCATGAATGGTTTCGATTTGCTGAGGCTGCTGCGTGCTTCGAATATCCCGCAAGCCAAGACAATTCCGGTGATTGCCGTTACCGCCCGTAGTGATATGAAGCGTGAGGAGTTTCTGCAACATGGTTTTGCCGGAAGTCTGCATAAGCCGTTTACGGTGAATGAATTGCTTGCAGAGATTGGTGTGCTGCAAGCAGATATTGCTACTGTTGATGCCGCCCCTTCTTCTACCTTGAATTTTTCCGCCCTTACCGCTTTTTCCGGTGATGATCCGGATGCGGCAAAATCCATACTGGAAAGTTTCGTCACAGAAACACGCCTGAATGTTGACCGCTTGCGACAGGCATTGGAAACAGAAGACACAGATGGCATTGCCGCTATGGGCCATAAGATGCTTCCTTTGTTTACTCTGTTGGGAGCCAATGATCTTGTTACTTTATTGAAAGAGCTTGAAGCCTCACGTGGAGTACCTTTTGATGAAAAAATAAAAGAGAAATCGCTTGCTGCTCTAAACCTGATCGAAGATATACTTGAACAAGCCTTCCTTTTTATTTCGTCTGCTTAAACATCCCTTTCCTCTGCTTGACCGGTAGCTTAAAGTACTGCCTCAGAAAAAGTTTATGTTTATATACGGTTGTTGCCACTTCCATTATCTGATCCCGTAATTTCAGGATAGGTTCCCTATATCTTTCCGGTGCGGTGCGGATGCTATTGATCGCACTATCTGCCCGGTTTATCAATTCCTCAGGGACATCTACCATCGCCTGAATTTCTGCATCCGGTTTCAGGGGCTCAAATGCCTTATTCCGGTAACGGACGAATTCATTGATGGCGTCCGTAGCTTTTCCCTGTAAATCCATTGCCATATTGTAAGCATTCAGAATCTTCTGGTAGCCGGCGATGCGGATGTTGTTACTCGTAAGTTCCAGCATATAATAAACCAAATCATTACTTCGTCCGTTCGATAACATACGCTGTCTGACACTTACCAGCCTTTCCAGTGTATCCTGCCGTGCATATAGCGCCAATGTATCCGCCCAATAGAACACCGGTACTGAGCGTTGTTCATCTACAACTCCTGTATCAAACTCTTCATAGCTCAGTGGACGTTCGCGGAACTGGAACATCGGATCGAAAGGCATGTGTGTTTTCAGTAATGTATCCGGTAACAGCTTGCAGAAACGATGATTCGGGGAAGGAATGAACTGGTAGTTTTCCACAAATCCGGCGCCCCATGTAGGGTCAAACATATACCATTTCCCACTTACTTTGGCTGCGCACCATTCATGTGGGTCGGGCAGTAAGGCACCGTCCCTGCGGTTATAGCCATCAATAACATAAGCATCCATTCCCGCTTCCTTCACCAGTGCTTTAAAAAGTAACGCATAATCCTGGCAAATACCTTTGCGTTCGGATAATATTTTTTGTATTTCTTTCGTCTCATCCGCTTCCTCGTTGCGAGAAGTATAGGTTATGTACACATTGTATTTAATATTTCTTGAAACCCAGGTGTAGATGGCGCGTGCCAGTTGGTCGTCTGTGCTGAGATGCTGTTTCAAGTAAGCTACAAGAGAAGAAACGCTCCTTCCGGCAGCTTCGGGTGCTGCAAGTGCCACGGAATCGGGAAACGTAAGGCGTTCAGGCATTATGCTGTCAGAAGATGCTTTTGATACAGCTGAAATTGAAAAAGCCTTATCCTGCGTGGCTGTATTACGCCATGCAGAAGACAATTTGCTGAAAGGAAAGAGGAGGCAGAGGGCGAATAGCCACACCGTGAGCCTGTTTGTTGATTGCCGGAACATACTTGTCATATCTATTTGATGGAAGCAAAGGTAGGGGATTTATTGATAAACAGCAAGGATAAATATTGAAAAATATGTGCAAAGGGAAATTTTGTGAGTAGTGTCTCTTTCATGATCTTGAACATGCCCTTGATCATGCCTGAAAACCTTCACTCATATGTACGGTATGACACCGTCTGACTGTCGTTAGTGGGTACGTGAGAAAGTGAAGTAATTTTCAGACGGGCGTTGAATATTGGCAACGACCCTCGCGGTATAAAGTACCGGATAGTGGAATAAATAGCCTTTTTGTCTTCTGCATCAACCAAATGTCGTTGGAATTTGTTTACTTTGTAACGATTTAAACACTGACTATCGATTGACGTCCTAATGAGAAGAAAATGGTTAAAATGGGTAGTGTGGATACTACTTACCCCTATCATATTATTTGCAATATTGATGGTATTGCTTTATATCCCTCCCGTACAGAACCTGATACGGAAGCAAGCTACTGCCATCGCATCCGAGGCAACGGGTATGGATATATCTGTTGAACGCATTGACCTCCGCTTTCCGCTGAACCTTTTGGTACGTGGTGTGCAGGTCATTCAGCCTATACAGGCAGATAAACAAATATTTTCAGCTCCCGGTGACTCTCTTGCCGTGAAACAAACTCCTGATACTTTGCTAACCCTGGAAAGCCTGAACGTGCGCGTGCAGGCATGGCCGTTGATACGTGGACAAGTAGAAGTGGATGAGGTAACCGTGAACGGAGTTTTCCTGAACTCTGCCGATCTGATAGAGGGGATCCGCATACGTGGCGTATTGGGACGTTTCTTCCTTGAAAGCCATGGCATAGACCTGAAGAAAGAGGATGCCGTCATCAATCGTGTGGAATTGAGTGATACTCATATGCTCGTTGTGATGAATGATACTACCACTGCCGAACCGGACACTGCGACTACCGCCCTTAATTGGAAAGTAGCCTTGCACAAGTTGGCACTGAAAAACGTTTCCGTTGATTTGCAAATGCCGTTGGATTCCATGCGTCTTGCTGCCCGTCTGGGTGATGCAGAGGTAGATGATGCGGTTGCTGACTTGGGCGGACAGATGTACGGTCTGAAGAAATTTGAATTGAGCAGTACTACGGTGAACTATGACACGGGCAGCCAGTTGCTCAGTGCCATTAATAGCCTGATAGATACCGGTAGTCTTGCGGCTACTGATAGCACCGGTGTGAAACCTGCTCCCGGATTTGATGCTTCGCACATTGCCTTGCGGGATATTCGTATTGGGGTGGACTCCGTGCTTTATCATGGACGGAATATCAATGCCGTTATCCGGGAATTCTCCATGAACGAGCGTTCCGGTTTGAGCGTCACTTCACTGACGGGAAGGGTATATGCTGATTCCACAGTCATTCAGGTGCCTTCCTTAAAATTACTTACCCCACACAGTGAAATGGATTTCACTGCCCAGACTTATTGGGAACTGGTGGAAATTCCCACCTCCGGACGACTCTCCGCTCGTTTCAATGCCCGCATCGGCAAGCAGGATGTGATGCTCTTTGCTGGTGATTTACCTGATACATTCAAGGATGCATATCCTTTCCGCCCCCTTACTATCCGTGCCGGTACGGAAGGTAACTTTAAGCAGATGCAGATTTCCCGCTTCAACATCGATCTGCCGGGTGCTTTTACCTTGAATGGTGGTGGTGAAATTTGGAATCTTACCGACAGTCTGACGCGCAACGGAAGCATTGACTTCGATATCCGGACACAAAATCTGAATTTCCTTACCGGACTGACAGGCGTCACCCCGGATGGCTCCATAGTAGTGCCGGACAGTATGCATTTGGCAGCACGTCTTGGCATGGATGGACCTAAGTATGACGCTACGCTTAAGTTGAAAGAACGTGAAGGGCTATTGAACTTGTTGGCGCACTATAACACTGCCACTGAAGCTTATCAGGCAGACCTTCATGTGGACGCCTTGCAAGTACACCACTTCTTACCTAAAGATTCTATCTATACCCTTTCGGCTAAGGTTGCCGCTAAAGGAAAAGGATTCGATCCTGCCAACCACCGTACCGTGGCTGCTGTACAAGCTTCTCTCGGCGAATTACAATACGGACACTGGAATATTTCCGGTATTGACCTGACAGCCGGATTGAAATCCGCTCTAGCCACTGTACACATGACGAGCGACAATGCCCTGCTGAAAATGCAGGCGGATGCCGATATGCGCCTTGATCGTAAATATCTGGATGGCAAGGTGGCTATGAATGTGGAGAATGTCGGTTTACATGAGTTAGGAATTTCTCCCAAGCCGTTGAAGCATCCTTTCGCTTTCACTCTCGGTGCCGAAGCACGCCATGACTCTATCAAGATGAGCATGGATGCAGGAGACCTCGACTTTCAGTTCCGTGCCCGCAGCACACTGAAGAAATTGCTGGAACAAGGTACTGCCTTTTCTACGCTTCTTACCAGGCAGATAGAATTGAAGCAACTCGATCATGCAGAATTACGGAAAGCATTGCCTTCAGCCGGTATGCAACTGAAAGCCGGTAAACAGAACCCTGTCAGTTATTTCCTGGCAACTAAGGATATTTCTTTTGATGATTTTGTGTTGCGTTTCGGCACTACCCCCCGACGAGGTATCAATGGGCGTACTGCTATACATGGTTTGCGTATGGACTCCCTGCAACTGGATACTATTTTCTTCGCTATCAGCCAAGATACTGCACGCATGAAGTTGCAGGGTGGTGTCATTAATGGTCCAAAGAACCCGCAGTTTGTCTTCCGCAGTACACTGACGGGTGAAATCCGTAATGAAGATGCCGAACTGACCTTGAATTATGTGGATGCGAAGGGAGATACCGGACTCGATCTGGGTATCAATGCCCGTCCTTTGATAGAGGGCCGGGGTAGGGGTAATGGTATTGCCTTCCGCTTGACACCTGCCGAGCCTATTATCGCTTTCCAGAAGTTCCGCTTTGTAGATAACAGCGACTGGATTTACTTGCATAAGAATATGCGCGTTTATGCCAATGTGGATATGGACAGCGACGATGGACTTTGCTTCCGCATGCAGTCCGACCGTTCCGACACCGTTTCCTTGCAGAATATCAATTTGGAACTCATACGTTTCCGCCTGGATAAACTGAGCGGTATTTTGCCATATATGCCCCGCATCACGGGACTTTTCTCGGCAGAAGCCAACTATATACAGACCGCAACCTCACTGCAAGTTTCCGCTGAGGCCGGTGTGGAAAAGCTGACTTACGAACGCCAGCCGGTAGGTAACATCGGATTGGGTGCCACTTGGCTTCCGGGTGATAAAGGTACACACTATCTGAATGCCTATTTCCGGTCGGGAGATCAGGAGGTAATGACCGCTGATGCCGTCTTGACCCAGAAGAACGGGCGCGATTCGGTTGAAGTCAACACTACTTTTGAGCATTTCCCACTCTCGCTTGCCAATGCTTTCATGCCCGACCAGGTAGTTGCCTTTACCGGTGACATCGACGGCGGACTCTATATCAGCGGTGCCATGGAGAAACCTAAACTGAGCGGTGACCTCTCACTGGACAGCGTGTCCGTCTATGCCCGTCAGGCAGGTGCACGTTACTGGTTTGACAATCGTCCGTTGAAGATAGAGAACAATCAACTTATCTTTAATAAGTTTGCCATATACACCACCAGCCGGAATCCCTTTACGATAGACGGGAACGTAGACTTCCGCAATATGGAAAATCCGACAGCGAAGTTGAACCTGCGTGCACAGAACTACACTTTGCTTGATGCTCCCCGTACCAAGGAAAGTATGATTTACGGCAAAATCTTTGTAGATTTAAATGCCACTGTACGTGGTCCGCTGGATGGACTGACCATGCGTGGAAACATGAATCTGCTGGGTAACACAGATGTGACCTATGTGTTGACTGACTCTCCTCTGACTGTAGAAGACCGTTTGGGTGAACTTGTCACGTTCACTTCCTTTACGGATACTACTTCGGTGCAGGCAACTGAGGTCCCCACCATGTCGCTCGGCGGTATGGACATGTTGATGTCTGTGCACATCGATGATGCCGTACGTTTGCGTGCTGATCTTAGCCCCGACCGCAGTAGTCGTGTGGAGCTGGAAGGTGGAGGTGACCTGAATCTGCAATATACTCCGCAAGGAGATCTCACATTGTCCGGTCGCTATACGTTGATAGGTGGTATGATGAAATATGCCCTGCCCGTTATCCCGTTGAAAGAGTTCCAGTTTGTCAATGGAAGTTATGTGGACTGGACGGGTAATCCGATGAACCCTTCACTCAACCTGACTGCTACGGAACGTGTCCGCGCTTCTGTATCCGATGGCGATGACGGCGGTTCGCGCATGGTGAACTTCGACGTTTCCATCAGCATCAAGAACCGTTTGGAGAACCCTGATTTAAGCTTTAATCTGAGTGCTCCCGATGATGCTACCGTACAGGGCGAACTGGCAGGAATGAGTGCCGATGAACGAAGCAAGCAAGCCATTACCATGCTTGCCACAGGTATGTATCTTTATAACAGCGGAAAAGGTGGTGGCTTAACTATGGGTTCCGCACTGAACAGCGTGCTGCAAAGTCAGATTAATGCGCTGACCGGAAATCTGAAGAACGCTTCTCTCAGTGTCGGCATTGAAGACCGTACCGCTGCTGAAACGGGTGATAAACAGACGGACTATAGTTTCCGCTACTCTCAGCGTTTCTTCAATGATCGTATACAGATTGTAATCGGTGGAAAAGTATCCAGTGGCGCTAATGCAACGAATGACGTAGAATCATTCATCGATAATATTTCTTTGGAATATCGTTTGGACAATAGCGGTACACGCTATGTCCGCGTGTTCCACAACAAAAACTATGAAAGTGTGCTCGATGGTGAGATAACCGAGACAGGTGTCGGCCTTGTGCTTCGCCGTAAGATGGACCGCCTGAGTGAGCTGTTCATATTCAAGAGAAAGAAGAAAGTAGAACCTGTGAGCGAATAGTGTAAAAGAAATAACAATAGCGCAATTTAAAGAATCAAAATGAAGAAACTCGTATACATCCTCTTTGCAACCCTGCTTCTGGCAGCCTGTTCCACTACTAAGCACCTGCCCGAAGGCGAAGTGCTCTACACCGGTCAGAAGCCGATGATTGTAGAGAACCGCTCTGATACCAAGGTAGGCGAGACTGCTATGGAAGAAGTGGAAGCCGCCCTTGCCAAAGCTCCCAATAACTCCCTGCTCGGTAGCTCCGAATACCGCATCCCTTTTCCATTCGGACTGTGGGTGTATAATGGTTTTGCGAAGTACAAAAAAGGTTTTGGTAAGTGGATATTCAATCGCTTTGCCGCTACCCCCGTGCTCATATCTTCCGTTAATCCGGACATCCGGCAGAAAGTAGCGACGAATATCCTGCACGATTATGGGTACTTCAATGGCACGGTAAGTTATCAAACTTTCGTTAATCCTAAGGACAGTCTGAAAGCTAAATTGCAATACACGGCCGATATGCGTAACCCGTACTTCATTGATACCGTATATTATCGGGGATTCAATAGTACGACGATGCAGATTATCAACCTTGGCCGCCGGCGCTCCCTGATCAGTCCGGGTGAACAGTTCAATGTTACTGATCTTGATGGTGAACGTACCCGCATCAGCGGTTTGCTGCGTAATATGGGGTATTACTATTTTCGCCCTGACTACCTGACTTACCAGGCCGATACAACTCTCGTTCCCGGTGGGCACGTCAGCCTGCGCATGATCCCTGTTCCCGGTATGCCGAAGGACGCCGAACGCCCTTTCTTTGTAGGTAAAACTAATTTCTACCTCCACGGCCCGCAAGGACAAATGCCCAATGACAGTCTTTACTACAAGACTTTCTGGATACACTATTACGATAAACTGAAGATACGTCCCAATATGCTCCACCGTTGGTTGAACTACCAAGGTTACCAACGGAAACGCCAGGAACTGGACAAGGGAGGTATGCGCCGTCGTCCGGAAAAGCTATATAGCCAATACCGGCAAACCCGTATCCAGGAGCGTCTGGCAAGTGTGGGTATCTTCCGTTATCTGGAGATGCAGTACACACCCCGCGATACGGCACTCGTTTCCGATACGCTGGATGTGAATATCCGTGCCATGTTGGATAAACCGTATGATGCCGAATTGGACTTTAATGTCACAATGAAGAGCAATAACCAGACCGGTCCCGGTGCCGCCTTCACCGTAACGAAGAACAACGTCTTCGGTGGTGGTGAAACCTGGAATGTGAAAGTGAACGGTTCTTATGAATGGCAGACGGGTAAGAATAGCAGTTCGCTGATGAATAGCTACGAGTTGGGCCTATCTTCTGCACTTACCTTCCCACGTATCGTCTTCCCCCGGATGGGTACCAAGGAATATGACTTCCCGGCTTCCACCACCTTCCGTGTCTACATAGACCAGATGAACCGTGCCAAGTACTACAAACTGCTTGCTTTCGGTGGAAACGTCACGTATGACTTTCAGCCTGTGCCTACCCGGAAACATAGTATCACGCCCTTCCAACTGACATTTAATGTGTTGCGCAATCCGACTGCGGCTTTTGAGGAAATACAGGCTCAGAACCCGGCTCTTTACATCAGTCTCCGTAATCAGTTTATTCCCAAGATGGAATATACCTATACCTATGATAACGCTTCTCTTCGCAATGTACGTAATCCCATCTGGTGGCAGACTACATTCGGATCTGCCGGTAATCTGACCTCTTTGATTTATAAGGCATTCGGACAGTCTTTCAGCAAGGAAGACAAGAAATTGCTGGGAGTACCTTTCGCACAATTCCTGAAGCTGAATTCGGAATTCCGCTATCACTACAGGATAGACAAGAACCAGATGATTGCTTCCCGTATTGCAGGAGGAGTAATCTGGTCCTACGGAAATGCAACGACTGCGCCTTATACCGAACAGTTCTATATTGGTGGCGCCAACAGTATCCGTGCCTATTCTGCCCGCAGTATCGGGCCCGGTGGCTATCCACCCGATAAAGAGAAAAAGTATTCCTATATCAACCACGTGGGCGATATCCGTATGGAAGCAAACGTGGAATACCGCTTCCGTATTCTCGGCGACCTGCACGGAGCTATCTTCCTCGATGCAGGTAATGTCTGGTTGATGCGTAAGGATAAAGACCGTCCTGATGGACAGCTGACGTTGAAGAATTTCCCGAAACAGGTTGCTTTGGGTACCGGTGCCGGTCTGCGTTACGACCTGGACTTCCTTGTTTTCCGTTTCGACTGGGGAGTGGCACTGCATGATCCGTATGATACAGGTAAGAAGGGATATTATAATATTCCGAAGTTTAAAGATGGCATGGCATGGCATTTTGCTATCGGTTATCCGTTCTAATGGCGGGTTTTGTACGATAGAGCTAAAATATGAACCAATTGTCTACCTTTCTTGACTTTATTTTTTGTAATTTTGCCCCGTAATCAAAACAAGGATACACTAACCTTTTTAAATAATAACTAAGTATGAAACCAACTTTATTCTTATTGGCAGCCGGAATGGGCAGCCGTTACGGTGGCTTGAAGCAATTGGACGGACTGGGTCCGAATGGCGAAACTATTATGGACTATTCAATTTATGACGCCATTAACGCCGGATTTGGTAAGCTCGTTTTCGTAATCCGTAAGGATTTTGAGAAAGACTTCCGTGATAAAATTATTTCCAAATACGAAGGTCATATCCCGTGCGAATTGGTGTTCCAGTCTATCGACGATCTGCCCGAAGGCTTCACTTGCCCCGAAGGTCGTACGAAACCCTGGGGAACCAACCACGCCGTAATGATGGGTGCTGATGTAATTCAGGAACCGTTTGCCGTTATCAACTGCGACGACTTCTATGGTCGCGATTCTTTCCAGGTAATGGGTAAATTCCTTTCTGCACTGCCCGAAGATTCAAAGAATGTATATTCAATGGTAGGTTTCCGCATTGGTAATACACTGAGCGATAGCGGTACTGTATCTCGCGGTCTTTGCGGTACGGATGCCAACAATCTGCTGACTTCTGTTGTAGAACGCACTAAGATTCAACGTATGGACGGAGAAGTGAAATACATTGACGATAATGGCGAATGGACGGCTACTCCCGAAACTACTCCGGTAAGTATGAATTTCTGGGGCTTTACTCCCGATTACTTCGCATACAGCTGCGATTTCTTCAAGAGCTTCTTGAGCGATCCGAAGAATATGGAGAATCTGAAGAGTGAATTCTTCATTCCGTTGATGGTAGATAAATTGATTCAGGACGGTGTCGCTACATGCGAGGTCCTCGATACTACAAGCAAATGGTTTGGCGTGACTTATCCTGAGGATCGTCAAAGTGTTGTAGATAAAATCCAGGCTTTAGTGGATGCGGGTGAATATCCTGCCAAGCTATTTTAAGTCTGGAGAACTTTGCGAAAGCAAATTTAAAATTAGGAATGAAAGGGAGTCATCGTGAGATGGTTCCCTTTCTTAATTTCATGGCAATGCGTCTTTCTGACCGAAGATAGAGACCGGACGGCTGAAGCATATAGTCTTATCACCTGTTTGATGCTTTGATATGATCCGGTTTATTACGAGGGGTGATGCAAAAGGTGGCATCTTTTGCTGTTAAAGATGCCATCTTTTGTTGTATTAGATGCCACCTTTCGCTACAAAAGATGCCATCTTTTACATGAGGGGTATAAATGATGAAGGCGAGATGAATGCAAGATGGATGCTTAAAGTTGTATAGTTGCTTCGCAAGCCTCGGCTACTGCCGGATGGTGTGTGATGAAGATGAATGTTTTGCCTGTGCAGTCTCTGCGCAGGTTTTTTATTAGTTGCCGTTCCGTTTCGGGATCAAGGGCGGAAGTAGCTTCGTCCAGCAGCAGGATGTGTCCGGGACGGAGGAGGGCGCGGGCGATGGCGATACGCTGGGCTTGTCCTTCGCTGAGGCCGCCACCTTGTTCGTTGAGGTTGGTATCTATTCCGTCCGGTAAAGAGAGAACGAAGTCAGCACAGGCGGTACGGAGAGCCTGGAGCATTTGGGCTTCGGTGGCATGAGGGTTACCCATTAGCAGGTTGTCGTGAATGGTACCGCTGAAAAGAGTGTTTCCTTGGGGGACATAGACGAAGTTGGAACGGGTTTGAGGGGAAACTTCGAGAGTTGAGAGTTGAAAGTTGAGAGTTGAGAGTGGGGGCTGCGCTGTGTTTGCAGGCGAAAGGGTGATGCTTCCTTCTTGCGGAGTGGCGAGTGCAAGAAGCAACCGGATCAGGGTAGTTTTTCCGGCACCGGTTTCACCCAACACGGCAGTGCAGCTTCCGGCGGGGAAGTTGCAGGAGAAGTGATTTAATATAGGTCGGTCTCCTGTTGAATAACTGAATGTGACATCCTTCAATTGTAAGTCCGGGGTTTGGGGGAACAGTTGTGTGGTTCCACTTGCTTCGGAGGGAAGTTCTTCCAGTTCCATCAGTCGCTCTACGGCGGTGAGGGCATTGATAAAGGAAGGCAGCAGGCGTGAAAGATCGAGGGCAGGTCGTTGCACTTTTCCTACCAGTTGCAGGAAGGCGGTCATTGTTCCGAAGGTGATACTCCCTGTGCTAAGGCGTATTGCCCCCCAAAGAAATGCTGTAAGATAGCCGCCGGAAAACGCAAATGCCACCAGCATACGTGCAGAGAGCGAAAAGCGGGTACGACCGAATATCTGACTACGGAGTGCATCTTGCAGATCATCCAGTTTTCCGATATGCCGGTCGCTTTGTTCCAGGGTTTTGATGACGGTTCGGTGTTGCAGGCTTTCTTGTATAACGGATTGGATACGGCTGTCGCTCTGCCGGATTTCACGGGTGTAGCAGCGCATTCGTTTCATATAGAAGCGGCTACCCAATAGGAAAATAGGTAGAATGCCTACCACTACCCAAGGCAGGGACGGATCGAGAAAGCAGAAGAATACGAATGCGGCTACCAACTGAACGATGGTAACTATGAAAGCCGGAATTGTACTGGTCAGTACCCCCACGATAGCGGCGGTATCTTGTTCCACCCGGTTTACGATATCGCCGGTGTGGAAGCGTTCCAATTCGTTCCAACGGCTTTGTAATAGACGGGAGAATAGGCGGTGGCGCAGTGCGTTTCCAGTTTCCACTTGCATACGGGCACTGAGCCAGGTGTCGACGGCTCCGCACAGAAGTTGGGCGATTAACAAAGCGATAGTAAGGATAGCGGCATTGGTCAGGCTTCCGATGGCGGCACCTGTGGCAATGTCGATGACGACCTTGGAAGCATAAATAAAAGCAAGAGAAACCGCTACCCCAATGATACCTGTGAGGCAGGAGAGGAGAATACGTCCCCGTTGTCCGTGAGATACTTCCCAGATGTACTTTATTTGTTCTGTCTTCATAATGAGTTAGTTACGAGCTGCAAGCTTATTGATTTGTATTGTTACTGTTCCCTTTATCAGCGTTACCGGATACCATAACGCCTCATTGGGAGCAAACTTTCGCAGCTTCATGCAGCGTTTGGTTGCCCGGCAGAAAGTGTGCCATTTTCCGGCCCAATAACCTTTGGGACGTGGCTTGATGCGTGCGTCATGCTGACCGAAGTTTCCGGTAGCAAAGATATCATCCAGTAAGATTTCTCCTGCCCGTTCCATACCTTTGACGGAGAAGGGCAGGTTGTCTTCCGGCAAACCCAGATAATGCACGGCGATATATCCGAAAGCTTTTGCGGCACGTAGCAATCCTACTTTGCGGAAATACTTTTCCAACAAAAGTTTGTCAATATCTTCATGACGTGTTGCCAACAGACGGGTCCAGTCGCAAACTTGGCGAAGGCCGATGCCGCTGTTCAGGAAATGGACGAATGCATGCATGAAGATATACAGCGCATTGAATGTTACAGGCGGGAGGCTGACGGGATATTCGTGTATCTCTCTTGTTTCAGCATGCTGTGGGTACCATTCCTGTATCAGACGCTGGAAGTACCGGTTACCTGCCGGATTGTTAATCCGCAGGATGATACGATGGTTTTCTATATGAACGCCATGAAATGAATAGCTGGCGTGTTTGTCCGATGCTTCTCCTTCTGCCTCTGCACCGTGACGGAGCAGAATATTGTTGGCTATGGGCTGTCCTTCCTTTCCGATATAGACGTCGATGTCGCCACATTGACGGTGCAATGGGTTTATGTAGTGAGTGGCGATGCCTTGTCCTTTCAGTAGAATAGGGTGTAGACCGGCTTCCCGGTATGGCATAAAAACTTCCGGGAGTTCTTCATTCAGGCGGAGGTTAGACTGCTCGATTTGTACTACTTTAGCTGCCCATTGCAGGTAGAGCGGTCGGGGTGGGCGCAGTTCTGCCGGCAGACTGAGCACTCCGTCGAAGGTAATGGCGAGAAGGGCTTGGGTACGTGCCAGCTGGTATATTTCTTCCCAGTCGGCACTGTTCATGCTACTGAACGGGGTTGGGTCGACGGGGGTGTTCCATAATCCGGAACGTACCAAGGTTAGGAAAGTACGACGCATATGCTATTCTATGATTCCGGCTTCCAGCCAGTTCTTTATCAGTTGCTCTGCATCCCGCTTTGCAGTTTCAGCGTCTACTTCGTAGTTTTCCGTAAGGAAATCGGTAAGGGTGTCGGTATTGAAATCTGTTCCTTCCACATGTTGCCAAAGGCGGGTTGCCGTAGGGTTCAGGCTGATGATATTGCTGAAATCTACGTTTCCTGTACCGTTGTGCATGATGATGTGTTCGTCACCAATCTGATGTAAAGTAAATCCGTTCTTAATTTTCATTGTTTGTATGTATTAGGGGTTGTTATTGTGATAATTTCTCATCTGCAAATGAAGCGGATGACACTGATTTTTTGTTACGCAGTATTTAATCCTGCGTTATTCGCGTCATCTGCGGATGAAAAATCTTTCTTCTTCTGAATATTGCCAATAGCCATCGCCTTACAGGGGTCAGTTTCATCCACCAAAAAGAGTAGCGCTGCCAGACACGGTCATTACACGGATATTCTTTCTCTTTACGGATGGCGGCAATCATTACTCCCATGACGTTGGCTATGTTGGTCTGTTCGGTTATTCGTATATTACCGTCTCCCAGTAGTGTTAGCTCTTGGCCGTTGCGGTGGATGATGCGGTGGAAGATAATACGTCCGTTCGTATCTCTGGCAAGTACGGCAACGCCCGGTTGTAAATCATCATCGGTAAAAGGGCCTAAAATAATACGGTCGCGGCGGTCTACAAGAAACGGGTTCATACTATTTCCTCTGACCGTCAGGGTTACGGTATGTCCTTCGCTGATGAGGCGTGCTACTTCGGGTAACAGTACCTCGTTGGGGATGATTCTTTTTCGTCCGTTATCTATCATTCTTTTTCGGTTTTGAGGGAAAGTTGACGAGTTAACAAGTTGACAAGGGGACAAGGTTCCATGCGGCATAGGAGCATTGCGCAGC
>ENA-UEYD01001310-UEYD01001310.1-human-gut-metagenome-genome-assembly--contig:-NODE-1310-length-18587-cov-17.158509_pt1 | contig 18587 bp, 14 predicted proteins | sample MGYA00242907_ERZ507875 | MGnify/ENA primary metagenome ERZ507875 (study PRJEB26167, sample SAMN06115506) | human gut metagenome | host: Homo sapiens | place: China:Shandong | collected 2015-08-07...
ATGTTGACCTTGTCGAGCAGCGCCTTGTAGGCGGGATCGTTGACAAAGTTGTCGATCATCACGAGCGCGCCTTCACCGGCGGCGGGCTCATTGGGGTGGATCTGGGCCTGGTACCAGATGTTGACCTTGCCGTTGCTCTTGACGATCTTGGCGGCCTCGGCGAGCGTGGCGTTCGCGGGGATCTCGGAGGTGGTGAAGAGTGCCAGGGGGAGGTCATATTTGTAGTTCGGGGTCGTACCGGCGGAGTAGAGGTGCATAACGTCGGAGGACTTGTCCATCTTCTGCAGGAAAGCCATCATCTGGTCCTGAGAGGTGAACTCGTTGGCGGCGTGCTTGCCGTCGAAGGCGGGGGTGGTGTAGTTCTGCGGAGCGACGGTGAAAGAATCGTTGATCTCCTCCGGCCAGAAGATGAGCATGCTGTCGCGGGCATCCATCTTGTAAGAATCAGGGGCCTTTTCGGGCTTGATGGTCGGCTCATAGCCGCTGCCGCCGAGCTTACCGCCGATGACAGTGAGCTTTTTCGCGCCTGCGGTCAGGTCGGCCTCGGTCACGTTGAAGAGCTGGAGAATGTTGTAGTAGCCGGTGCCGTGCACATGGTAGGCATAGGTGCCGGGAGCGGTGACGACGTAGCTGCCGTCAGCCTGGGGCTTGACCGTTTCGAGCTGCTTGAGGATCTCTTCCTCTGCGGCGTAGCCGTTTGCGGGGTAGCCCTTGTAGACTTCGAGACTGACGACCTTGGAGGATTCGTAGTTGGCGGAATAGTCAAATTCCAGTTTTGCGCTTTTCTCTGCTGCGAGCGTGCTGGTCATCAGCATCGTGACGACCATCGCGAGAGTCAGCAGACAGCTCAGGGATCGCTGCATCATTTTTCTCATAGCTTCTTTCTCCTTCTTAAAAACTGTCGGCATCGGAACATCATGCACAAACGGAAGAAAAATTACCCGTTGATTCCTGTTGACAATACCGATTTGGATAAGTAAACTGTAACTATTAAAGTCGCCTTTAAGTCAATAGGTTTTCGCGCGGTCATCTTAACAGTTTTTTAAGGAGATTTTCGTATGCCTTATACAATCGGAGAAGTGGCACGCATGATGAATATTGCCCCATCGACCCTGCGCTACTATGAAAAGGAGGGGCTGCTGTCTCTCGGTGTGCGCGCCAGCAACGGGCAGCGAACGTACACAGACGACGATATTGCAAAGCTTTCAATCATCGAGTACCTGAAATTCTGCGGTCTTCCGCTCAAGGAGATTCGCTCGTTCCTGCCGCTCATCCGGCCCGGAGGAGAGACACTCAGCGCCCGCCGCGACATCCTTGCCAAAGAGCGCGACAACGTCCGCGCGCAGATCGCGGCGCTGCAGACAAAGCTCGAGCGGCTGGAATTCGGCTGCTGGTATTATGAGACCGCGCAGCAGTACGGCTCGGTGCTGCCGCTGTATGAATTTTCAGAGGAGCACTTTCCTCCGGAACATCGCAACGTCCTGCGGGAGAGCTTTCACCTGCCGTTGACGCACGTGCGCACAAAGCTCGAATGGTGATAAAAAAGGGAGCCCTGAGACATACCGTCTCAGGGCTCCCTATCTGTCGATCCTTATTTCTTTTTGCCCGCTGTGCCCCACGGGTGGCACTGGTAGGACTGCTCCTCGCTCATGCCGAAGTAGCGCAGGTCCGTGCGCCCGTACTGGTCGCCCCAGGTGACGTCGATGTGGTACTGCGTGCCGTCCAGCGTCGCGAGCGTCCAGATGTGGCTGTTGTTAAAAAGCGAGGTGCACTCGATGCCCTCGAGCTTCAAGAGCAGATTGTAAGCGCCCGTGTAGCCGTCGCACACGGCAAGGCCGCTGACAAGCGCGCCGTAGGCAAGATGGCTCGCGGAATCGTCTGCGGCGGCGTTATCGTAGCGGCAGTGGTCGCACAGCCATTGAAAATACGTGCGCGCGATTTCGTACTGGCTCATGTCGTAGCTCAGCGTGCCGCTCTCCCAGAGCGAGTCGTGGACCTTGATCGCGGCGGCGAGCGCCTTGGCGCGGTACGATTCGAGCGTTTTGGCCGTACAGGCGGTGGACGAAAACGTGAGTACGACCTTGCCCGTCGAATACGAGCGGCAGGAGACGGCGTTGTACATCTGCTCGCAGTATGTTTTGACGCAGGAGGTGAACGCCTGCGTCAGCGCGCTGGCGGTGGCGGTGGTGAGGGCCTTGGAGTAGTTCAGCGTGATCGTGTGCTCGCCGCGCGCGAGCATATTGCGAACCAAACCGTCGATGGCAGCGGTGTCCTTGGCAGACGTCGGGAGCGACGTGCTTGCCGGCGCTTTGACAAGGCTCGCGAGCGTCGCGTTTTTCACGGAGTGATACGGCGCGACCGTCCACGTGAGCGTCAGGCGCGTTTCGGGTTTGACAACGCGCGTCAGAAGCGCCGCAATTTCCGCGCGGCTGACGCTGCGGTCGGGATAAAAGCTGCCCTTTGCGTCCATGCCGGAGAGCAGCCCACGGCGGTACATCAGCAGAATTTCGCTGCGGTAGGGCGTTTTGTCCGTCACGTCGGCGATGTAGTCGCGGCTCGCGTAGGCCGAGGTGACGAGCGAGGCGTTGGGCTCGGTGTACCATTCCTCCGGCACGGTGAAGGCAAAGATGCCCGCCATCTGCGCGCGCGACGCGGGCAGGAGGTAGAAGCCCTCAAAGCTGTTGTCGAGCAAATTCTGGCTCTTCAAATACGAGACATACGGCGCATACCACGCCTCATTCTCCTTCGCTGTGGGGATGACCGCGTCGCTGCCGGTCGTGTAGATGGCGCGCAGCCGCGCGGCAATGGTCAAAAGCTCGGCGATCGTCACATTGCCGCTTGGCGCAAAGGAATCCTCGCCGCGGCCGTTGAGTACGCCGTATTCATAGGCCGAGACGACCGAGGGGGCGAACCAGTCGCCGCCTTTCACGTCGGCAAACTGGCCCTCGTAGACGCGAAGCAGCACGAATGGGGCGCTGTCTTCGCTCGTCGTCTCCTCCTGTGCGGGAGCGGCGGCATCCTGCGCGGGCTCCTCGCTGTAAGAAAAGGCGCTGATGCTCAGCGCAAGCGCGAGCGCCGCGACAAGCAGCGCAAAGCGGAACTTCATGGCGTTTGCTCTCTCTTTCTCACATTCTCAGAATTTTGCGGAATTACGGGACTAAAATGTTCTGCTCGTCGGCGGTGATATCCGTAGCGTAGGGGTTGAGCATCGAATTCGTCATCTCGAGCACCTGCTCGGGATAGAGCGTGTAGAAGGACTTGCCCTTGTACCAGCCCGCGCCGTCGCCGGGGAGCGTGGCAAAGCTGATGGCGTCCGTCCCGCCCATGGAGAGCGCCTGGTTGGCGAGCCACACGAGGTTGCCGAGCGTCAGGTCGGTCTTGACATATTTTAAGAACGTTTCCGCCATCGCGGGAACGTTTTCAATCTTCATCAGCTTCTGCGCCACAGTCTTCAAAAACGCCTGCTGCGTGCCGATGCGGCCGATATCCTGCCGCCCGCCGTAGGCGGGCTTATCCTTGTCGGAGTTGTGGCGGAAGCGCACGACCTCCATAGACTGCTGGCCGCTCAGGTGCTGGAGACCGGCCTTGAAGTGAATGTGCAGATCTTGGTAGGGGTCGTCGTAGTCCATATCCTCGGGCACGTCGAAGTCGACACCGCCGATCTGGTCGATGAGCGCGATGAACCCCTTCAGGTCGACGGAGACGTAAAAGTCCACGGGAACGCCGAGCATATCTTCAATGTTGCTGCGCAGCTTTTCCGTGCCGCCGTTATTGTAGGAGGAATTGAGCTTATGGCCGTTGCTCATCAGCGTGTCGCGCGGCAGGCTGACGACGTCGATCTTCTTGTTCTCCGCGTCAAAGCGCACGAGCATGTTCGTGTCGCTGCCGCCGGCGTCGTTGTCCACACCGTAGGCGAGGATCGTATAGCAGTATTTTTTGCGCTCTTTGCCGTTAGAAATGGTTTGAATGGCGTCGCTGTCCTCCGCCGTGCCGTCCTGCTGCGTCTGCTGGTCCTCGTTGTCCGTGACGGGCTCAGGCGCGCGCACGACGTACTTGACCGTCGCCACGACGGTCACGGTCAGGAAAAGAAGCGACAGAAGCGTGACGACGACGCGCTCGCCGCGATTTGCGCGTTTCTTCTTTTTCTTCGGCCTGCGGCGCGGCTCGCTTTCGCGGCCGATGCTTGGCTCGTAATAGTCCTGCTTTCTCATCTTGTTGCTCCGATCATTTTTCTTTTGGTTTACAATAATGCATTCTACCCTGCGCGGCGGAATTGTGCAAGAGAAATTTTGCCGCGCGGAGGGCGCACTCTTATGTTAGACGCAAAAAGTCGAAAAAAGTTTCAAAATCCCTTGTATTTTTTTCGCGTGGCCATGCCGCCGCGGATGTGACGCTGGGCCTTGTTGACCTCCAGCACCTCCTTGACCTGCAAGTATAGGCTGCGGTTGAACTGCGGCAGGCGGTCCTGTAAGTCCTTGTGCACGGTGGACTTGCTCACGCCGAACTTTTTTGCCGCGGCGCGCACGGTGGCGCGGTTTTCAATGATGTAGGCGGCCAGCGCGCAGGCGCGCTCTTCCATGTTACCCTTCATGCAGCACACTCCTGACTCATGTTGCTCCATCTATATGCGTGCAGAGAGGGAATATGCGCATCGGGAATGAATACGCGGCAAAAACGTTGTGCAAAGCGGTTCAGGCATGTTATAATTTCTCTGTCTACACCGAAGACGGCACAAACGAAACGACAGGGAGGTCCTGCATGGAAAATAAACTCATCCGCAGCAAATACTTTTTATACCTGACCGAATTTTTTGCCGGTATGTCCGTCATGGCGGTCGAGCTCGGTGCGAGCAGGCTCATGGCCCCGTACTTCAGCTCGTCGCAGATCGTGTGGACCGTTATCATCGGCGTCATTATGATCGCGATGGCCATCGGCAACGTCTGGGGCGGCAAGCTCGCCGACAGGAGCGCGACGCCCGATAAGCTCTACCGCCGCCTCATCATCGCGGCCATCTGGATCGCGCTCATCCCGTTTGTGGGACGGTACCTGATCGCGGGCATCTCGCTGCTGCTGGCGCTTTTTGTGACGAAAAACTTCCTCGTCTGGGCGGCGCTCGCGGCGTGCCTTGTGATCTTCGCGTTCCCGTGCGTGCTGCTCGGCACCGTCACGCCGTCGCTCACGCGCTTTACGGTCGACAATCTCGACGACACAGGCAAGACCGTGGGCAGGCTCAACGCGCTCAACACCATCGGCAGCATCATCGGAACCTTCGTGCCGACGTTTGTGACGATCCCCGCCGTCGGCACGGCGGCAACGTTTTTGATCTTCTCCGGTGTGCTCGCGGCCATCGGCATCGCGTACTTCGTGTTCGAGAAGAAAAAGAGCGTGCCGGGGATCGTCTCCGTCCTTTTGATCGCTGGACTGTGCTTTGCCCTGCCGTCTTACAGCTTCGCCTTCTGGCAGAGCGACATCACGCTTGAGGACGAGTCCATCTACAACTATTTGCAGGTGCAGGACGACGCGAAGCGCACGACGCTCTCGACGAACGTGCTCTTCGGTGTGCAGAGCGTGCAGGTCAAGGGCGACGCGCTGACGGGCATGTACTATGACTACGCGCTCGCCGCGCCCTGCATGGCGGGCATGGACGGCACGGACAACGAAAACCGCAGCGTGATGATCCTCGGCATGGGCTCTGGCACGTACGCGAGCTACTGCACGCGCTATTTCCCCGGCGCGAGTGTGCAGGGCGCGGAGATCGACAAAAAAATTGCCGGCATCGCGACGGACTACTTCGGACTTCCAGGCAGCGTGACCGTCGCGGTCGAGGACGGGCGCGCGTACCTTGCCGCGTCGAAGGAGAAGTTTGACGTCATCATGGTGGACGCCTATCAGGATATCACCATCCCGTTCCAGCTCTCGAGCGTCGAGTTTTTCAATGAAGTGCGCTCTCATTTGAAGCCGAACGGCGTGATGGTCGTGAACCTCAACATGACGTCCGCGGAGGACGGCTCGATCAACGAATACCTCTGCGACACGATGGCGAGTGTCTTCCGGCACACCGTCACCGCGCCGGTGAGGGGCAACACGAATACCGAGGTCTTCTGCACGAACGCGGATGACTGGGAGGAGACGTTCCTGTGCAGCATCGCAAAGCTCAAGGACAGCGACTATGCCGATATGATGCGCACGGTCTACTCGAAGCTCACGCCCTATGAGGGCGGAAGCTGCATCCTGACGGACGACAAGGCCCCTGTCGAGGTGCTGGGCATGCGCGTGCTCGACGAGCTCATCGGCGATGAGCTCAACTACTACAAAGACGAACTGAGAACCGGCGGCCTGTCCGCACTGATCGGAAATTGAAAACAAAAAGAATCCCGCGCCCGCGGCGCGGAATTCTTTTCAGGGTAGAGAGCCTCGCAGAGTTTTTACCCGCAAGGGGTACGCAGCATCCGTAAGGCAGCAAAGCTGCCAACGGCTGCCCAGGTGCCGCGCACGGCACGAAATAAATTCAAATCGGTTTTCCACCGCGACATGTGCGCCCTCCAGAGGGGCTTCTCTTGCCCGCTGCGGGGCAATTCACCTTCTGGCAGAAAACTCTTTGCGCGAAGTGGAAACCGGCGAAGTGCCGCCAGCGGCGGAAACAGCAAGTCGGTTTCGAGGAAGCGGCACGATTGGCGCGCCTGCAAGGGCGCGGGAATCGTAGTGCCGCAACGGTGTAAGGTCGAATTGTCCGCTTTTAGCGGACAACCGAGGCACAGAACGCAGCGAAACCTTCTCAAAAAAGTGGCTTTGCCACTTTTTTGATTACAAAATCAGCATCAGCACGGGAATCACGACGAAGCACGCGATCGTGGAGAGCGCCGCGCCCTGCGCGGCGAATTCCTCGTCCGCGCCGTATTCCGCGGCGGCGACGACCGTCTGCGTCACGACCGGCATCGCCGTTTCGACGATGAGCACGTCGTGAGCAAGGCCCGTCACGCCGAACGCCCTGCACAGCGCGACCGAGAGCATCGGCGCGAGCAGGAAGCGGAAGATCATCGCGATGCCTAAGTCGCGGTCGAGCCGGACATTTTTGAGCCCGATGTCGTGGATGATATAGCCCGTGAGCAGCAGCGCCAGCGGCGTGACGAGGTTGTTCATATAGCGGCAGTAGCTCATCACGAGCGAGGGGAGCCTCACTTCAAACCACACGAGCGCGAGGCCGACGAAAACGGCGATGACGGCGGGCGTGGTCAGGAATTTCTGGAGCATCTTGAGGTCAAAGCCGCGGCTCTCGCCCGACCAGCGCACAAGCGAGAGAAACAGCAGCTGGACAAAGCTGGTGTTGATGAGGTAGTAGAGCATGACGTAGGGCGTGCAGGTGTCGCCAAAGAGCTCGGTGCACATCGCAAGGCCGACGAAGATGGCGTTCGACACCGAGCACATCATCATAAAAACGCCGAGCTTTTTGCGCGGCAGCTTCAAGAGCCTGCCGACGAGCAGTGACAGGATCGTGATGACCACGGTGCCGAGCAGCGGCACGAGCAGAAAGCTGCCCGACTGAACCAGAAGATCACGGGTCAGGTTATTCGTCAGCCCGTAGACCGACATGCAGGGGATGGCGACAGAGAGCGTGAACTTGCCGATAAAGGCCTTGGCCTGCGGGCCCATCCAGCCCCTGGCCGCGCAGAAATAGCCCGTCGCCGTCAGCAGCAGGATGATGGTGACAGACGAGACCGCGTGCAGAAATCCTTCCATGGTGTGACCTCGGTGTTAAGAAATAGTTACACCAGTATAACACGCCTGCGGCAAAAGACAAGAGACGAAAAAGACGGTTGCAATGCCGGTTCGGATACGCTATGATGGGCGAAGATGAGCGCGCAGTGCGCGCCCGGAGAAAAAGAGATCGAGAACTTTGAGAGGAGTTTTGTTTTTATGAAAGCAGCGCTCGTGATTATGGCGGCGGGCATGGGCTCGCGCTACGGCGGCAATAAGCAGGTGGACGGCATCGGTCCGAACGGTGAAATTTTGATGGAATACTCCATTTTCGACGCGCTGCGCGCGGGCTTTACGAAGGTGGTCTTCATCATCAAGCCCGACATGCGCGACTTGATGGAGAACATGGTCGGACATCACCTTGCCGCGCGCAAAACGGCGGACGGGGACAATGTCGAGGTCTGCTATGCGTATCAGGATTTTTCGAGCGTGCCCGATTTTTACACGGTGCCGTCTGATCGCGTCAAGCCGTTCGGCACGGTGCACGCGCTTTTATGCGCGCGCGAATTCGTGCACGAGCCGTTCGTCGTCATCAACGCCGACGACTATTACGGCGTGGACGCGTTCAAGACCATTTACGCCGAGCTCTCAAAGCTCGCCGAAAGCGGCGAGGGCACGATGGTCGGCTACGACCTCTGCAACACCGTGAGCGAGCACGGCACGGTCACGCGCGGCGTGTGCCATGTGAACGAACAGGGGATGCTCGACCGCGTGGTCGAAACGTTCCACCTAAAGCCCTGCGCCGACGGCAAGATCCGCGACATTCAGGAAAACGGCGACGGCCCGGTCTACGCGCCCGAGACGCCGGTCTCGATGAACTTCTGGGGCTTTACGCCGTGGCTGTTTGAAAAGCTGGACGCGTATTTTAAGGATTTCCTCCGCGCGCTGCCGGACGGCGAGCTCAAAAAAGAGTGCCTGCTGCCGAGCCTGATCGGCGAGCTCATCGACCGCGGCGAGCTCAGTGTCTCCGTTCTGCGCTCGAGCGCGCGCTGGTTCGGCATGACGTATCACGAGGATAAGGAAATGGTGCAGCGCGAGCTTCAGAAATTACACGACGCGGGCGTGTACCCCAAAACGCTGCGCGCGTGAGCGAGACAAATCGAAAAAATCTGCCGCCTCCGGACATACTAAGTCCGGAGGTGATTTTTATGCCGCGAAAAGACCCCGGCATGCCGTATGACCTGGCACCGATGCTCAAGGCCCGCTTCGGCCAGCCGGACGACTGCGCCGATCTTGTCAACAAGTACGGCACCTATAACATCCAGCCGACGTCGGACACGGAAAATCTGTTCCCGCTCATCGCGCCGGGCCTTCCTGAGCAATGGAAGCGCATGGCGGTCGGCAAGAAGGACGTTGAAAACTTGCAATAAAGCAAACGGGAGGGAGACGCGTATCGCGTCTCCCTTTTTCTTCTCCAAGATCCCTGAAACGGCAAGGGGAAAAGGGCTTTTTCCCAAAAAGCAAAAAAGATACATACAGGTTCGACAAAAAAGTGAATGGCAAAATGGAGAAATTTATTGCTGGTATACAAATTGAGAACGTTGCTGGCACTTGCTTTACTGCTGAATTCGTATAAAGTAAAGGCAAGAGCTGTCTGCCGGGGAAGCGGCTATGAGAGAGACCGCCTTCCGGCCCGACTTGCCAATATGAAGGAGGAGAGAGAATGGAAACCAAAAGTAACGCGAAACTGAAAGCTCTGTTCATCATCCCGTCGATCACTGGTATCATCCTGTTTATGATCCCGGTGAAGAATGCTGACGGCGATTGGACCGTTGTGGTCAAGATCCTTGCCGACATCATCTCGGGCTACATCGGCGGCTTCCTGCCGCTGCTGTGCGTGCTGATCCTCACCGTTTCCGCGGTGATGTCGGTCATCGCACTGGCAAAACCCAAATTCATTATGAATAGTGACATTATGAAGGAATGCTTCGCCTGCAAGCCCATCTGGGTCGTGCTCCGCGTGCTCGCGGTCATCTTCGTATGGCTCACCTATCTGGGTGTCGGCGAGGAAGACGTGGGTCTCATCGGTATGATTACCGGCGGCGGTCAGGGCGGATTTGTCCTTTATGACCTGCTCACCACGCTCGTTATCATCTTCGTCATCGCGGCCCTGCTGCTGCCGCTGCTGCTCGACTTCGGCCTGCTGGAGTTCGTCGGTGCGCTGCTCACCAAGGTCATGCGCCCCCTGTTCAAGGTCCCCGGCCGCGCGGCGGTCGACTGCATCACCTCCTGGATCGGCGACGGTACGCTCGGCGTTATGCTTACCTGCAACCAGTATGAAGGCGGCTACTATTCCGCCAAGGAAGCAAGCATCATCGCCACGCTGTTCTCCGCTGTTTCCATCACGTTTACCCTCGTTGTTCTCGATACGGTGAACCTGCTCGATTACTTCGGCATCTACTACCTGATCGTCTGCTTCGTCGGTATCGTCTGCGCGATCGTGTGTCCCTACCTCTACCCCCTGCGCAACAAGCCCAACACGTACTTAGTCGAAGGCAAGGCTGCTCCCGACACCCTCCCCGAGGGCTACAAGAGCAACGTCGAGTACGGCATGGACCTCGCCATGAAGCGCGTTGCCGAGCACAAGGGCATCGGTGAATTCTTCAAGAGCGGCGCCAAGAACGCCTGCAGCATGTGGTTCGGCGTTCTGCCCTCCGTCATGGCCATTGGTACTGTCGCTCTGATCCTTGCCAACTACACGCCGATCTTTGAATGGCTCGGCATCCCGTTCCGCCCGCTGCTCCAGCTTCTTCAGGTGCCCGAAGCGGACGCTGTTGCCTCCACGATGATCGTCGGCTTCACCGACATGCTCACCCCCGCCGTCCTGATCGCGGAGTGCACCAGCGAGATGGCCAGATTCATCGTCGCTGTCGTCTCTGTCACGCAGGTTCTGTACCTCTCTGAGGTCGGCGGCCTGATCCTTGGCTCCAAGCTTCCTCTCAACATCTGGGAGCTGTTCGTCATCTTCCTGGAGCGCACCATCATCAGCCTGCTGATCGTCTGCCCCATCGCGCATCTGCTGTTCTAAAAAGGAAAAGCTTCTTTTCCCTTACTCAGGTTGCTGACCTGAAAGAGTCGAGGCATCTCATCGGGATGCCTCGGCTCTTTCTTTTTGGAATTTATGTCATATGCACAAAAACGACTGTACAACGCACACGGTTATGTGGTAAAATGCGAACAGAGAGACCTCTGCGAGACCAACGCGAATTCCGACGGCTGCGGGTGAGAGCGCGGCCTGCCGGCGAGAGGGAGAAGAGAAGTACATGAAAGTCAGCATCGACAAGTTTTCGAAGGTGCCGGTCTATCTGCAGATCGCCGACCAGATCAAGTCGCAGATCATCAGCGGCGCGCTGCCCCGCGGGAGCGCGCTGCCGAGCGAGCGCGCGCTCGCGCAGATCTTGGATGTGCACCGCAACACCGTGGTCAAGGCCTACAGCGAGCTCAAGAGCGACGCGTGGATCGAGTCGCGCCAGGGCGTGGGCTACATCGTGGCCGCGGCAAACGACGAAAATGACGCGCAGGACGAAAGGGGCGGCGAGGGCGCGCAGCCCGGCCGCGTCAACTGGGTCAGCGAGGTGGCGGAAAAGTACCTCGACATGGAAAAGACATTTGACGACCTGTTCCAGCGCTTTACGGACGAGAGCCACTATTCCCTCGGCAGCGGCGTCGCCTCGCGCGAGGTGTACACGTCCGAGCGCGTTGCGGGCGATATCGCGGCGCTGCTCACGGGCAGCGGCCCGTGCCAGTATTTTTTCAGCCCCTATAAGGGCGATAAATTCCTGCGGCAGAAGCTCGTGGCCTTTCTCGGCACGAAGGGCGTGAAGGCGTCCTCGGGCGAAATCCAGATCCTATCGGAGACGAATCAGGCACTCGACTTTATCGTGACGCTGCTCGTCAAGCCCGGCGACAGCGTCGTGATGGAAGAGCCCGTCCACCCGGACATGTACCGCGTGATGGAGCTTGCGGGCGCGAAGATACTGACCGTTCCCGTCGACGAGAACGGCATGAACTGCGAGGTGCTCGAAAGCTTACTCACGCAGACGCGCCCGCGGCTCATCTTCGTCAATTCGAGCTACCACGACCCGACGGGAAACATTTTGTCGCTCGAGCGGCGCAAGAAGATCGTTGAGCTCTCGAACCGCTACCGCGTGCCGATCGTGGAGGAGGACGCGGCGAGCGAACTCGTCTACGACGGCGATAAGCTCCCGCCGATCAAGGCGTTCGACACGATGGGCAACGTCATTTACATCTATTCGTTCTCGCTCACGTTCATCCCGGGGCTGAGCCTTGCCTTTGTCACGGGCAACCGCGATCTGATCCGCGCGCTGAGCTACCTCGTCTCCGTACGGCTGATGGCCTCGGACTGGATGACGCAAAAGCTCCTCGGCATGTACCTGGACGACGGCATTTACTACACGTCGCTTTTAAAATTTCGCGACGTCTACCGCACGAATCGAGATTTGGTATGCCAAAAGCTCGACGAGCTTGCGCCGCTCGGCGTGAGTTATACAAAGCCGAGAGGCGGCGTATATGTCTGGTGCAGGCTGCCGGACGGGGTGGACAGCAAGCGCTTTATCAGGCGGGCCTACAACATGGGCGTCACGCTGATCCCCGGACACGTTTTTTACCCCTGCAAGAACGGCGGGCGCGACCACATCCGCATCAACTACTCCTACGAGCCGCGCGAGCGGCTGGAGCGCGGCATGGAGGTATTGCGCAAAGCGCTGGAAGAAGAGCTGGAGGAATGACTGGCACACGAAATGGCAAAAGCACTGATACATCACAAGCGCCTTTTGAAAGTGTATACTTTACTGCGTAATAACGGTAAAACGATCCGCGGACCGTCGGGGAGCTCCGGCGGCACGGACAGGGAAAACAGGTCGGGGTGTACGGGCGGTCGATGAGAGAGCCGCCGGCATCCCGGGAAAGGGAGCACGACTTATGTATTCAGGCATCCATAACTTTTCCGAGATCGGAAAGCTCAACAAGGTGCTGCTGCACCGCCCCGGCGAGGAGCTGGAATCGCTGACGCCCGCGACGCTCGAGCGCCTGCTGTTTGACGACATCCCGTACTTAAAGGTCGCCCAGGAGGAGCACGACCGCTTTGCCGAGGTCCTGCGCGAAAACGGCGTCGAGGTCATCTACTATGTCGACGAGGTCGCCAAGGCCATCGCCGACCCCGCGCGCCAGATCCAGCTCGTCAACGACTTTTTGAACATCAGTAAGATCCACGCCAAGGGCCTGCGCGCGAGCATGACGAGCTTGCTTCTCGACATGCCGCCCAAGCAGATGGTGACGAAGATGATCGCGGGCATCAAGCGCTGCGAGGTCGCCACCAAGCAGCCGACGTCGCTGATGGACTTAGTCGACGACGACTATCCGTTCGTCTCCGACCCGATGCCGAACCTGTACTTCACCCGCGACCCCGGCGCCTGCGTGGGCGAGGGCATCAACATCCACCGCATGCATACCCCTGCGCGCAAACGCGAGAGCCTGCTCTTAAAGTACATGTTCCTCTACAACCGCGACTTTGCCACGCAGGACAACAAGATGTGGTACGACCTGTCCGACAGCTATTCCATCGAGGGCGGCGACGTGCTCGTGCTGTCGAAGGACATCGTGGCCATCGGCCTGTCCGAGCGCACGACGGTCTCCGGCGCGGAGACGTTTGCGCGCAATCTTCTGCAAAATTCCGACTTTAAGAAGGTGCTCGCCTTCGACATTCCCGAGACGCGCGCGTTCATGCACCTCGACACGGTTTTCACGATGGTCGACTACGACAAGTTCACCATTCATCCCGAGATCGAGGGTCCGCTGAGCGTTTATGAGATGACGCTCGACGAGCACGGCGAGCTCCGCTTCGGCGCGATCAAGGAAGAGCTCAAGGACATTCTGGCCCTCGAGCTCAAGCTGCCCGCGGTCGACCTGATCCGCTGCGGCGGCGGCGACCTGATGGCCGCGCAGCGCGAGCAGTGGAACGACGGCTCGAACACGCTGTGTATCGCGCCGGGCCGCGTCATCACCTATGAGCGCAACTATGTGACGAACGACTTGCTCGCAAAGCACGGCCTCGACGTGCTGACCGTGCCGTCTGCCGAGCTGTCGCGCGGCCGCGGCGGCCCGCGCTGCATGTCCTGCCCCGTCAACCGCGACGACCTGTAAAAAATTCCACCACAGAACGAGAGAAGAGAAAAGAGCTCATCCGTGCCGGCAGCTGGCCGGGCGGAGGAAAATGGGAGAGAGCCATGAAGAGCAAGCGACAAGAGAAGATCCTGGAGCTGATCGAAAAGTACAATATCGAGACGCAGGAGGAGCTCATCGCGCGTCTCGCCGAGTGCGGCATCGAGAGCAAGCAGACGACCGTCTCGCGCGATATCAAGGAGCTGTACCTTTATAAGGAGCCGATCGGCGGTGGTCGCAGCCGCTACGCCGTGTCCGGCAAAGCCGACCACATCGACAACACGAAGCGCCTGAAGCTCATTTTGAATGAGTGCAGCGTGGGCGTGGACTATGCGGGGATCGTTGTGCTGCTCAAGACGCTGCCGGGGCTCGCCGATGCGGCGGGCGCGGCCATCGACGCGATGAAGCTGCCCGATATGCTCGGCTGCATCTCCGGCAACGACGCCGTGGCGATCGTCGCCCGCGGCGAGCAGGAGGCCGAGCGCCTGTGCTATGATCTGCGCCAGTACTGCAAGTGAACGAGAGAGACGAGATTGAGAGAGGACAGGAGGGGCGGAGCGATCCGCCCCTCCTGTTCTGTCATAAAACCCATTAAACCGCAAGGTATTTCTGAAACGCGACAAAACTCAACAGGTATTAAAAGTTTTACTGCCGACAAAATTCGACGGGGTTCCGTTTGAAGATTATTTATAATAAATCTATCAATCGAATGATCTGTGCGGCTCGCGAAAGTGGGGCAAAGCGTACAGAAAAAGGCACAGCCGGCGAAAGCCGGTGTCGCAAAGCCACGGGTCTGCCAATAAGTCTATCGGCGGCATTTATGCTGATAAATCCACTGTTACCGTTGCCGAGGGCGGCGCTGTGCAGGGTAATAAGGCAAGCATGGGCGGCGGCATTTATATGAATGCGTCCAGTGCTGCCGTTGCCAAGGGAAGTGCTCTGTACAACAATAAGGCAGCTTACGGCGGCGATGATCTCTTTGCTTTCGGCGATAATGCGCTTTCTCTTCCAGATGCAAAGAGTATGTCCGGCGATAGGAAACTGACCGGTGACGGCAAGGAGATCACGGCTGGTACTATGATGGCTATAAGGAAAATGGTTGGACATCTCGTTGGTCGGAGGAGAAAGATGGCGCTGCTTACTATGATAAGTATGACGCTGAAACGGGTACTGCCAACCACGGCCTGATGTGCACCGTCACCTACACTGACGGCGTGGAGAACGAAGAAATCTTTGCCGACAAGGTCTGTGTCGTCGAACAGGACAGCGCCACACCTGCTTTTGACGGCAACCCCACTCGCAGCAGTTACACGTTTATGGGTTGGGCTCCAGCGGTTACTGAAACCGTGACTGCTGACGTAACTTATACCGCGCAGTGGAAACGCGTTTACCGTCCCACTCCCTCCACGCCCACCGTTGAGATTCCCGATGACGATGCGCTCGGCCTGAACACGGACGACCACTTCGCCTACATCATCGGTTATCCCGACGGCACGGTGCAGCCGAACGGCCAGATCACCCGCGCCGAGGCGACGACCATCTTCTTCCGCCTGCTGACGGAGGAGAGCCGCAGCGCGAACCTGACCAAGACCAACGGATATACCGACGTGGCGTCTGACGCGTGGTATAACACCGCGGTTTCCACCATGACGAAGGCCGGCATCGTGGACGGCTATCCCGACGGCACGTTCCGCCCCGACGCGCCCATCACGCGCGCGGAGATGGCAAAGATCATCTCGCTGTTCGCCAAGCTCGACAAGAGCGAGAGCCGCTTCTCTGACATCGCGGGCCACTGGGCGGAGGCGTACATCAGGCTCGCCGCGGGCAACGGCTGGATCGCGGGCTATCCCGACGGCACGTTCGGCCCCCAGCGCAACATCACCCGTGCCGAGACCGCCACGATGATCAACCGCGTGCTCGACCGTGTCCCGTCCGAGGAGAGTCATCTGCTCTCGCGCGGCGTGATGCAGATCTGGCCAGACGCGAACCCGGGCGACTGGTTCTATCTTGCGATGCAGGAGGCGACCAACAGCCATGACTACGAGCGCAATGCCAAGTGGGCCGCTGCCGACGAGCAGTGGACGGCGCTGCGCGAAACGCGCGACTGGTCCCAGCTTGAAAAGTAAAAAATGAAAAAGAATGGGAACGCCGAGCGTTCCCATTCTTTTTATCGTTTTTGCAGCAATTACACGTTGCCGATCGTCGCGACCATGACGGCCTTGATCGTGTGCATACGGTTCTCGGCCTCGTCGAAGACCTTGGAGTTCGGGGAGAGGAAGACCTCGTCCGTGACCTCGCGGATGTCGTAGCCGAGCTCCTTCTGCGAAGCAGCCATGGTGGTGTCGAAGTCGTGGAAGGAGGGCAGGCAGTGCAGGAAAATGCAGTCGGGATTCTCGGTGGCCTTGAGCACCTCGCCCGTGACCTTGTAGGGGGTGAGCAGCTTGACGCGCTCGGGGATCTTGTCCTCTTCGCCCATGGAGGCCCAGATGTCGGTGTAGAGCGCGTCCGCGCCCTTGATGAGTTCCCTGTCCTCACCGTACTCGACGACGGCGCCGGTCTCCTTGCCGACCTCGCGGCAGTATTCGACGACGTCAGCGGCGGGAGCCAGCTCCTTCGGGCCCCAACCGACATAGTGGATGCCGAGCTTGGCGCAGATGTACATGAGGCAGTAGGCGACATTGTTGCGCGTGTCGCCGCAGAAGACGAGCTTGCACTTGCTCAGAGGCTTTTTGGTGTTCTCCATCAGCGTGAGGATGTCGGCAAGCGCCTGCGTCGGGTGGTCGACGTCGGTCAGGCCGTTCCACACGGGAACGCCCGCGTTGGCGGCGAGACCCTCGACGACCTTCTGGTCGTAGCCGCGGTACTCGATGCCGTCGTAGAAGCGGCCGAGGACCTTGGCGGTGTCGACCATCGTTTCCTTCTTGCCCATCTGGGAGGACTTGGAATCGAGGAAGGTGACGTTCGCGCCCTCGTCGTAAGCGGCGACTTCGAACGCGCAGCGGGTGCGGGTAGAGGTCTTTTCGAACAGCAGCACGATGTTCTTGCCGGCGAGCAGGTTGCCGCGGATGCCGGCGCGCTTTTTGGCCTTGAGGTCAGCGGCGAGATTGAGCATATAGCGGATCTCGTCGGGGGTGAAGTCTTTCAGCGTCAGGAAAGAACGGCCTTTCAGATTAACGGGCATGGGATAGTCCTCCTTTTATCGTTTTACTCTCAAAATCTCTCAAAAGCATCTAAATAATGCTATCGTTATTATATTATTTTTGGTTAAAAAAGCAAGAGAGGCGCGATTTTGCGGCGCTCACTGGCACGCGGAGAGAAATGCATACTGGTCTGCGATAAAACGCTGACAGGCGGCACAGTGGCCGTGCAAGACGGGCGCGCCGCGCCGTCAAAACGCCTCTGCCGCGCTCAACTGGACACGAAAATATTCTCTTTCTGGACCAGCGATTTTTATCGCGGGAAAGGCCTTGCTGCGCCTGCGTTTCACGGCAAGCGCGCCGCGGCAGATTTCTTACCGGATTCCCTTGTTTTCTGCCATTAAATATAGTATAATTGCAAAAAAGTATCCCCATGGGGCGATTTCGGGCGAATGTGCCGCGCCGTTTGGGTAAAACCGCAAAGGATAGAGGAGAAATTGCTATGAATATGATCCGCAGCGCAAAGAACCAGATCGCCGAGCTGACGGCGGCGGCTTATCGCGCGGCTGTGCAGGAGGGGTTGCTGCCCGAGGGCGTGCAGACCATCCCCGCCGTGGAGATCCCTAAGGATACCGCCAACGGCGACTATACGACGACGTTCTGCCTGGCTGCATCCAAGGCCATGCGCAAGAATCCCCGCGAGGTCGCGAAAATTCTGACCGAGCACATGGACCTGAGCGACACGTACTTTACGAGCGTCGAGATCGCGGGCCCCGGCTTTCTGAACTTCCGCCTCGGCGACAAGTGGTACGCCGACGTTCTGACCGCCGTTGAGGAGGAGAAGGGCGACTACGGCCGCGACAACTGGCTGGGCGGCAAGAAGTACATGGTCGAGTTCGTCTCCGCGAACCCCACGGGCCCCATGCACATGGGCAACGCCCGCGGCGGCGTGCTGGGCGATACGCTCGCCGAGGTGCTCGACTGGTCGGGCGCGGACGTGTGGCGCGAGTTCTACGTCAACGACTTTGGCAACCAGATCGAAAAGTTCGCCAAGAGCATCGAAGCACGCTACATCCAGCTCATCAAGGGCGAGGATGCGATCGAGTTCCCCGAGGACGGCTACCACGGCGACGACATCCGCGAGCTCGCCAAGGCCTTCTACGATATCCACGGCGACAGCTATCTGGAAAAGTCCGTCGAGGAGCGCCACGCCGATATGGCGCGCTTTGGCCTGGAGCGCAACATTCCGAAGATGAAGAGCGACCTCGAGCGCTACGGCATCAAGTTCGACGAGTGGTTCTTCGAGTCCTCGCTGCACAACAGCGGCTATGTCAAAGACACCGTCGAGGAGCTTCATAAGCTCGGCTGGACGTATGAAAAGGAAGGCGCGCTCTGGCTCAAGACCGCCGACATCATGCGCGAGCAGTACCGCAAGCAGGGCAAGAAGGACGAGGACATCGACAAGCTCGACTTGAAGGACGACGTTCTGCGCCGCGCCAACGGCTTCTACACCTA
>ENA-UEYD01001316-UEYD01001316.1-human-gut-metagenome-genome-assembly--contig:-NODE-1316-length-18552-cov-5.204168_pt1 | contig 18552 bp, 10 predicted proteins | sample MGYA00242907_ERZ507875 | MGnify/ENA primary metagenome ERZ507875 (study PRJEB26167, sample SAMN06115506) | human gut metagenome | host: Homo sapiens | place: China:Shandong | collected 2015-08-07...
ACAAGAGCAGGTTTATGATAATTGGATAGTTCCTCCGGTACTTGATACTGAAGCTTTTGACATTAAGTCACAAGACAACAGCAGCATCCGTTTTGTGAAAGATACTCGTTTGACAAATGCTTCCGGTACTGCTTTTGATATGAATATTGACCGTACTGTATCGTTGATGGATGCCGGTGAAGTGGCTGCGGACTTTGACATTGAACTTGCAGACGACATGAAGATGGTAGCTTACAAGAGCGAGAATAAGATTACCAATACGGGGGACAATGCGTGGACAAAAGAAGGCGGACTGGTATCTGTATGGATGCTCGGTTGTTTTAATCCTACGCCGACCACTACTGTATTCATTCCTTATAAGGAGAATGCTGAAGGGGTTATCGTAAATGACGAATATTTTGGCAAGATTCCTGCAGATAGGCTGATAAAGGAAAACGGCATCATCTATTTCAAGATTGACGGGCTCTATCGCTCCAAACTGGGATTGCCGGCTTCACGCGCAACGGATTTATGCGGAAGCTATGATTCATCGAAGGGCGTGCTCACCATATTGTGGTGCAGTCTTCCCGAAACCCCTTCAATTTATGTAAACGGTCAATGGGGGCCTCAGGAAGATCCGTTTGCTGGTGATGTAATCAATTCTTATAATGACGGTCCGGTAGAAGACGGCTCTATCATGGGGCCTTTCTATGAAATCGAGACTTCCTCACCCGGCGCAGAATTGGCTCCCGGCGCATCGTTGGTCCATACACAGAAAGTAATCCATATACAGGGGAAGGATGAGCAACTGGCTCCCATCGTGCAAAAATTGTTCGGAGCGGATTTGAATGTAATCAAGACAAAGTTTCAATAGGGTAATTATATAAAAAATAGGAGAATTCGTATGGAATCGAATAAGATAATACCGAAAGGGATCCTCTTCTCGTTCATCCTGCTCACCACACTTTTTTTTGCCTGGGCTGTGCCGAACAATCTTACGGATACCATGCTTGCGGCTTTCAAGCGCATCATGAGTATGAGTGATTCGAAGACGGCCTGGATACAAGTGGTGTGCTATCTGTTAGGATATGGATGCTGTGCTGTTCCCGGTGCCTTGTTCATCAAGAAGTATACTTATAAATCAGGTGTAATGCTGGGACTTGGGCTGTATGCTTTTGGGGCCTTGCTGTTCTATCCTGCCATGCTCAGTTCGGGAGTGAATGTTGATTTCAGCTTCTTTATGTATCTGCTTGCAATCTTTGTTCTCTTTGCCGGGCTTTCAATCCTGGAGACATCTACCAATTCCTATGTATTGGCAATCGGTCCTGAAAGTACTGCAACACGCCGTCTGAATCTGTCGCAGGCTTTCAATCCGTTCGGGGCAATTACGGGAGTAGTAATCAGTCAGATTTTCATCCTCTCACAATTGAATGGAATGACGGCGACAGAGCGTGCTCAACTTCCGGCTGAGGAGTTAGCTGCCATCCAGGGACAGGAGCTGAGTGCTGTCACTACGGCTTATGTGGTACTTGGTCTGGTGATGTTGGTGCTTCTGCTTGCTATCCGGTTTACCAAGATGCCGAACCTCAGTGAGAAAGGGGAAAAGGTGGAATTTACTGCTACTCTCCGTCGCCTGATAAAGAACAGGAATTATGTATGGGGGGTGGTTGCACAGTTCTTCAATATTGGTGCACAGATAGCCGTATGGTCTTTCGTCATCCGTTATGCTATGCAACAACTTAATTTTGATGGTGTATTGGCTTCTTTAGGTGACTCAGCCTCTGCGGAGGCCGTTGTCAACGCATTGCGCGGTGTGGAACCGGTGGCCGCCGCATTCTATAATGGATGCGAATGGCTCGGATTGGATGACTTACTGCCGCGTACGGCGGAACAGGCTGCGGCCACTTACTATATCATGTCACTCATTCTTTTTGTGATCATGAGATTTGTATGTACTGCAATGATGAAGTATGTGAAAGCCTATAAACTTTTGATAGGTCTTGCCCTTCTTGCCGTAATGTGCTGTTTGGGCGCCATGTTCGGTAAGGGAAGTTTCGGAGTTTATTGCCTGATGGGTATTTCCGGCTGTATGTCATTGATGTTCCCGACCATTTACGGATTCGGTCTTACAGGTTTGGGTAATGACACTAAAATCGGTGGTTCATTCATGGTAATGGCTATTGCCGGTGCTGCTGTTCTGACTCAAATCCAGGGTATTGTTTCCGACCAGACGGGTAGTATTATGGCTGCATATGTTGTACCGGCCATCGCTTTTGCAGTGATTGCCTATTATGGTTTCTTCATTGCTAGAAAACAGGAAAGTGGAGATTTTATGTAGAAAACTTATAATTTAAAAACAAAATATCATGAAAAAAGTATTTTTATTCTTAACAACTTTAATAAGCTTGTCCGCTCTGACTATTGATGGTTCGGCTCAGATTGATAGAGGAGAATTAGGAAGTCTGACCACAGTCAAAGACGGATTACGTAGCCGTCGGATAAGCAGTGCCGATAAAACCGGTAATAACGGTGACTGCGTAGGGCAGTTTAAGCCGGGAGAAAAATGGAGCGTGGAAATTCCCGGAACAGGTGTCATCAACCACATTTGGTTTACCATCGCTCCGACAAGCATCATGAGAAACGATCTTATATTCCGTATTTATTGGGATGGAAACAAGTATCCCTCTGTAGAAGCTCCTATCGCTGCCTTCTTCGGAAACGGTTGGGACGAGAAATATGAGTTCATCTCTCTGCCATTGGCAGTTGGTCCAAGAGATGGTACGGGGCTTGCCTGCTATTTCCAGATGCCTTTCGAGAAGGGCGCACGTCTGGAGATTGAGAACCAGAGTGATGAGCCCTTGACTCACCTCTACTACTATGTGGACTACACCGAGATGGATAAGTTACCTGCCAATTCAGGACGTTTTCACGCTTGGTTCAACCACGAGACAACCGACGCTCTCCCCGAAGGCGAAACCGAGTGGGGGTTGGTTGGCACTCCGGGTTGCAATGTAGATGGTGCCAACAACTATCTGTTTGCTGATATTAAAGGTAAAGGACACTTTGTAGGTATCAACTACTATATCCACTGTCCGTCGCCTATGTGGTATGGCGAAGGCGATGACCTAATTATCATCGATGGTGAACCGAAGAAAGCCTTGAGAGGTACGGGAACGGAAGACTTCTTTAACACTTCTTGGTGTCCGGCAAGCATCTTTACGCATCCTTACTACGGCTATGCCCGTGTGAACCGTGACAACGGTTGGTTAGGAAGAACGCACGCTTACCGTTTTTTTATTGCCGACCCCATCTACTTCAACACCTCTCTCAAAGGTTCTATCGAGCATGGACATAATAACAACTTGACTCTAGATCTCAGCAGTGTCGCTTACTGGTATCAGTCCGAGGCTCATGAGTTACCTGCCGCTCCGACTAAGGCCGACAGAGCACCGAAACCATTCATCCGTGACCAAGATATGCATCGTTGGAGACATGAGTGGAGAAAGAACTTCGGCAATGGCTCTAAATTGTGGGGTAATGAAAGAAAGTAAAGTGAATTAAACGAGTATTATGAAAACTATATTTTTTATCTAAATTTAATGTTATAATATTTAATCGTAACTACTCAGTTATACAGACTTGCTATCATTTAATGTGGTATAATTAGTAATATGCTTCGTTTTGAGTCTTATTAGACTCAATTTATTAGAATTTCTAATAAATCATATTGATAATCAATGAATTAAGGCATCGTGGATATCTGAGTAGTTACATTTAATCTTAACGCTGATGAAAAACAGGAATATGCTACAAAAGTGGCTTATCATTCTTTTCTTAGGCTTGATAATCCAAGCGGTTTCCGCACAGAACATTAATGTACATGGTATCATTACCGATGAAACAGGAGAAACAATGATAGGTGTATCAGTATTGGTTAAAGGAACATCAACCGGAGTAGTTACCGATGTAAACGGTAATTTCTCGCTTTCTGTTCCGAAGAATAGTGTTTTGTCGATTTCTTATATCGGATATAAAAGTCAAGAAATCTCCATAAACGGAGCTAAAAAACTGAACATAGAGATGGAGCCAGAGGCTCAAAATCTGGACGAAGTCGTTGTCGTAGCTTACGGACAACAGAAGAAAGTCTCGGTTACAGGTTCTATGTCAAGTATTAATAACGAAGCATTGCTGAAGTCACCGTCAGCATCTTTGGGTAACGCCATTTCCGGTAAGTTGCCGGGGCTTTCTACGGTACAGTATTCAGGTCTTCCCGGTGCTGATGATCCTGTGATTTTGATTCGAGGTCAATCTTCATTCAATGGTTCATCGCCTTTGATTTTGGTGGACGGTGTAGAACGTTCGTTCACGCAGATTGACCCGAATGAGGTTGCCGACATCACCGTGTTGAAGGATGCATCCGCTACCGCTGTGTATGGTGTGCGTGGTGCTAACGGTGTTATTTTGGTAACCACCAAGCGTGGTGAAGTCGGTAGAACTAAAGTATCCGCATCTACCTCATGGGGTGTACAGAGTGTGACCAACTTTATTGATATGGCGAACTCCTATACCTATGCTACCGCTTATAACAACGCCCGTATTTCGGACGGTAATCAACCGGCTTTCCAGCCTGCTATTATCGATCACTTTAAGAATCACGATAATCCGCTTCTCTATCCGGACATCGATTGGATAGACTATGTGATGAAAGACCGTGCTTTGCAGAGCCAGCACAACATATCCGTATCGGGTGGTAACCAGGTGGCACGCTATTTCGTGTCAGCTGGTTTCCTCGACCAAGATGGTTTGTTCCGTACTTTCGACAAGGATCCTAACACCAACTTCTCATACAAACGTTACAACTACCGTGCTAACTTGGACCTTTCTTTAGGTAAATATCACGAACTCTCCATCAACCTTGGTGGTCGTGTTGAGAACAAGCACAGTCTTAGCAGTTCGGAGGAACGTATCTTTGTCTATTTGATGGATGCGCAACCTTTCTCCGGTGCCGGTATTGTAGATGGCAGATGGGTACTCGCTAATAGAGATCTTATCGACCCGACGGGTCTTGAAAATATCGTGAGCGGTATTGACGGTTTGGACACGTTCTATGGTCAGGGTTATACTTTTTCCTCTACTAACGTGTTGAATGCCGATATCATCTACAAATTGAACATGGATTTCCTGACCAAGGGATTGGATTTCCGTGTAAAGGCTTCTTACAACTCTTCTTATGGGCAAACAAAGAACCGTACATGTGGTAAGCCTGCTTCTTTCCGTCCTTATCTCACAGAGAATGGCGAAGTCGTTTATCAACGTTCCGGTGACTACTGGAATCCGGGTTATAGTGAGTCTGCATGGTCTAACCGTGACTGGTATGCTGAGGCAAGCTTCAACTACAACCGCACGTTTGGCTACCATAACGTAGGCGCTTTGTTGCTGTACAACCAGTCTAAGACCTACTACCCCGGTTCTTATACTTCTATCCCCTACGGTTATGTAGGTTTGGTTGCACGTGCCACTTACGACTATAAGCACCGCTATATGATCGATGCTAACATGGGTTATAACGGTTCTGAGAACTTTGCCGAAGGCAAGCGTTTCGGCTTCTTCCCCTCTGTATCTGTTGGTTGGGGCATTTCTGAAGAGAAATTTTGGGAACCCATCAAGTCAGTGATCTCTTACTTGAAGATACGTGCATCTGTCGGTACCGTAGGTAACGACAACTGCCAAGGCCGTCGTTTCCTTTACCTGCCTTCTGCATGGGGCATTTGGAACGGATATTTCTCCAGCATGCAAGATTACCAAGGTTATAACTTCGGTACCACGAACAATACTTTTTTGAACGTGGCACGTGAGATGTCTTCTTCTTCACCTGATGTAACTTGGGAAACCGCAGTAAAGTATAACATAGGTTTCGATGCGAAGTTCTGTAAAGACAAAATCGGCTTGAATGTTGACCTGTTTAAGGAGAACCGTAAGGACATCCTGATTTCTAACGTGAATATGATTCAGTCACCTACAGCTGTCCGTCCTTCTTACATCAACTATGGTCGCGTAAAAAACCACGGTTACGAGGTGACTTTGTCCTACTCCGACAAGATTGGCGAGGACTTTTCTTTCACTATCTCTCCCTCAGTATCTTATGCCAAGAATAAGGTTCTTGAATATTCTGAGTTGAAGCGTAAAGACAAGTTGGTGAAAGCCGATAGTTATATGGGTCGTAAATTAGGTTTGACCGAAGACCGAGTGGTTTCTCCGGACTGGACCTATTCAACCGGTCATGCCATTGGTGCCCGTCGTGGATATGTTTTCTTCGGCCTTTACGAGGAAGGTGTAACTGAAGAGGCTTACCGCAACGCTTATGGAACGGATATTCCTCAGCAGCTGGTTCCTGATTTGAAGAACGGTGATGCTGTTTATGTTGACTTGGACGGTGACGGTTTGATTTTGGAAGAGTACGACCAGATTTACTCTGAAATTACGGATAACCCAAAATATGTATTCTCTTTGAACTTCGATTTCCGTTATAAGAATTTCGACTTTACTATGTTGTGGACAGGAGCTGACCAGGTGAACCGTATCCTACAAGGTCCTTACCGTAATCCCTTCGGTGAATCTCATCGTTCCGCTTTGATGCAGTGGGTGTATGATAACTCTTGGTCAGAGGATAACCCCAGTGGACATCTGCCACGTCTTACCTTTACCAATGAGAAGCAGAACCGTGCTAACTCCGACCTTTGGTATCAGGATGCCCGTTATATCCGTCTGAAGAACTTGGAGATTGGCTATACGCTGAGAAACAAGTCTTGGTTGCCGAAAACCACGAATATGCGTTTCTACCTAAACGGTACCAATTTGCTGACCTTCACTCCGTTTGATGCCAACGACCCTGAAAATACAGGTGGTGGTTCTGGATTTAGATACCCGCTGATGCGTGTTGTTAATTTAGGCTTGAAAGTTAACTTCTAAATAATTGTATATGAAAAAAAGAAATTCAATAAAATCCATACTGCTGCTGACGATCATCTCTTTCGTGGGTGTAGCTTGTGTGGACGAGATTAAGTTCGGAAATGCGTTTCTGGAGAAGGCTCCGGGAGAAGACGTGAACGAAGATGTTATTTTCTCCAAGAAGGTATATACCGATTATTTGTTATGGCAGTGCTACGAGGGACTTTTTACTCCGTTTAAGAATTGTTATGCAGGTAATGGACAATTTGAAACCTTGTCCGATATCATGCACTCTGAAGAGGGATGGGACTCTATGGGGCGTTTCCATTATACAGGTGTTTTGTCTGCCTCTAACGCTAACCCGGGCTGGTTGGTTGCCCGTGCGGCTTACATTACATCGGGGGGGATGGAGAATATGAGTAATACAGCTTTTCGTTGCATTTGGACCGGCATACGCGACTGTTGCTTGCTGTTGGATAATGTCGACCGCGTGCCCGATATGACCGATGCGGAAAAGGCACGTTACAAAGCCGAGGCGAAAGTGATTATGGCAAGTAAATATTTTGACGGTATTCACAATTTTGGTGGTCTGCCTATCGTTGATCATGCACTCGCCGCAGACGAAGTCTTGGAGAAACCGCGCTCTACCATTGAGGAAACCGTAACATTTGTTGTTCGTTTGCTGGATGAAGCCATTGCCGAACCTGAATTGCCGTGGAACATTCCCACTTCAGAATTGGCTACTTGGGCAGGACGTGTTACCAAAGCTTCGGCATTGGGTATTAAGGCAAAATTGTTGAACTATGTGGCAAGTCCCATCTTCAATAGCGATACTCCGTATTGTGTTGAAGAGCCCCAGGAGGCTGTTAACGCCCTTCAGGTGTGGTATGGTAATTACGACGTGAAGCGTTGGGAAGCTGTGGTAGATGCGTGTGAAGAGTTCTTCCGGATGAACTCCGCCAACGGTAACTATTACCAGTTGGAAGAGGCAACTACTCCCGATGAAGCTGGCTATCGTGCTGCTTTCCGCAAGGCATACCGTGCCCGTGGTAACAGAGAGTCTCTGCTTGAAGTACATGACCGTGTATATATGTTGGAGTGGGATAACCAACCTGGCGGTTTCTGGCATGATGGTGGTATCGCTCCTACCTTGGAGTGGATGGAAATGTTCCCGTGGGCTGATGGTAAGAACTACGATGGACAGAAATATTACAATCAAAGACCCGCGCAGAAGGATATCTTCGAAAAACGTGACCCCCGTTTGTATGAATCTATCGTCGTACAAAAGCGTGACTATAAACATCAGATTTATGGTGAGGATAACCCCATACAGTTGTGGGAAGGTGGTGAGTTCTTGACTTCCGGTGGAAGATATAATTGTAAGCCTTGGGGATTACCTACTTATAAATTTGTATTGGATTTGGGTGATGCTATTCAAGGTGGTAAAGGTACTATTGATAAAGAGCCTTTCCAAACCTCTTATATTCGTTTGGCCGAGCTCTATCTGATTTACGCTGAGGCATTGGCAGAGACTGGTAACAACGTAAAGGCATTGGAGCAAATCAACAAGGTAAGAGCCCGTGTAGGTTTAGGTAAACTCGAAGTAATGAACCCCGAATTGAGCTTGACTACCAATAAGGAGAACTTAATAAAAGAAATCATGCGTGAACGTGCTTGTGAATTAGGATTTGAGTATGAAACCCGTTTACACGACATGAATCGTCGTGTCATGGAAAAAGACTTTAAGAAACATCTGCATGGAATCCACATCTATCGTTTGGATGATGATAATGATTTGGTATTGGAGAAATGGACGAAAGATAGCGGCGATCCTTTCCCGACTAAATTCTTATATGTGCCATATGACCTGAATGAAGGAGATGCTACAGCTGTAGGTTATACTATAATAAAAGATGGAAAGGAGTCAAAGATAGAATCACCTACGGGAATGACTGCAAACCCACGTTTTGTTTGGGAACACCCCGAACGCTGGTCCAATAAGTGGTTGCTCGTTCCGCTGCCACCTGATGAAATTAATAAGAACTATGGTTTGACACAAAACCCGGGATGGTATTAAAATCTTAATTCTAAAATAGCAAACAATGAATAGAAAACATAAAACACTAAAGTGGGGCATAGCTTTGGTATCGTCTATGCTCACTTTAAACTTGTCGGCGCAAAGTTCGCTTATAGACTACCAGTCCGATAAGGTTGATTTAGGAATGGGTGTTGAGCAGAGTCAGATGTTGACTACCGCTTCCGTGGAGGTGGTTAGTGGCGATGAGTTGCAAAAAACGGCCGCTATTTCTTTGAAAGAGGCTCTTTATGGAAAATTGTTGGGACTTACGGTGTTGCGTCCAGGCGGAACGGTCAGTGACTACAGCTCCGGAGCAGTATTCAACATTCGTGGTCAGCAGACTACGACGGAGAATGGTGTATTGGTGCTGGTAGACGGCATCGAGCGTTCTATCGAATATTTGACCGTTGACGAGGTAGAATCGGTTACGGTATTGAAGGATGCTGCCGCTGTGGCTCTTTTAGGCTATCAGGGCGTGAACGGTGCTATCTTGGTGAAGACCAAGCGTGGTGTGGAGGGACGTCAGATTTCTGTATCTTACGATCATAAGTTCACGTTCAATCCAAAAGTGGCTAATTTTGTAGATGCTCCTACCTACGCTAATGCTTTGAACCAGGCGCGTGTCAACGACGGTTTGGCACCGATGTACAACGATTATGAGTTGCAGGCTTTTGCTGACGGTACTCATCCCTACTACTATCCGAACGTTGACTGGAAGAAAGAGGTATTCAAAAACTACGGTTCGGAAGACCAATTCAACCTATCCATGAAGGGCGGTAACCAGAAGTTGAAATATTTCTCTATGTTGGATTATACTGATAGCCGTGGTTTGTTGGATAAAACAGATCAAGAGCAATACTCTTCACAGATGAGATTCTCTAAAGCCAATATCCGTACCAACTTGGACGTGCAGTTTACTCCGACAACCAAGTTCGTTTTGAATGCGGTGGGTAGTTTCGTAGAGACCAAACGTCCTTACGGTGTGACCGAAAACGGTTTGACCGACCTGCTTTATCGTACTCCGGCTTCCGCATTTCCGGTAATGAACGACCCGGAAGGTAAATTGGCAGGGATTTGGGGTGGTAACACTACCTATGGCGCTAACAACGTGGTCGCACAGGTTCGGGCTTCCGGCTTTACGAAGAGCCACTCCCGTTCTTTCCAAGGTGACTTCTCGCTTATTCAGAACCTGGACTTCATCACGAAGGGACTGAGTGTGTCGGCACGTTTGGGTTACAATAACTTCTCTCAGATTTATGAGACCAACGCGTTGGGTTTTATGTATGGTTACGAGCGTTATCGCTTCGACGAGGCCGGGCATCCGACCGAGCTGATAAACTACTCTGCCGGTGACAAAACCAACAACTTGACCTTCGATCATTGGACCAACCAGCACAACCGTTCTTCTTTCTTGGAAGTTTCGACTGACTATCATACTTCGTTCCGTGACGATGATAATTTCTCTGCCTCATTGATATGGCACCAAAAGAACTCCACCTATAACGACCAGTATATGACTTTCAACCGGATGAATGTGATGACTTACCTGCACTACGATTTGCAGCAGAAGTATGTAGCCGACTTGGTATTGGCGATGAATGGTTCTAACCGCTCCTATCCGGAGAAGTGGTCGTTTTCTCCCACTTTGTCTTTGGGTTATGTATTTGCCAACAAGGAGGACAACCGAATATTAAACTTCGGTAAATTGCGTTTCTCAGCCGGTATTCAGCACACCGACTATGTGCCTATTCAGGGATTGTGGCTAGAGAACTACAATGGAAGTGCAGGTAGTTATCTGACAGGCCTAGGTGACGGTTCATGGCAGTGGGGTACGTTTCTCGGTTACCAGCCTACCAAACGCTTTAACTTGGAAACGGCCTATAAATTCAATTGGGGGGCTGACCTGCGCTTGTTCAAACAGGTGGATGTGAACTTTGATGTTTATTATCAATTGCGTGACGATATCCTATTGTCGGGTGACGGTTTGAATTCAGCTGTATTCGGTAGGCCTTCCGCTTACGTAAACTGGGGACGCGTAGCTAGCTACGGTGTTGAACTGGGTGTGAATTGGGTTAAGCAGATGAACAAAGATCTCTCTTTTAACTTGGGTTCTAATCTGACTTGGGGACGTAATAAGCAGAAACGTAACATTGAGAACGTGGCTTATGACTATTTGTCAGCTATCGGTGGACGTGTAAGCCAGGCGTGGGGGCTGGAAGTAGTCGGTTTTTTCAAGGATGAAGCAGATATCACCGCTTCACCGCAACAGAACTTCGATAATTGCCGTCCGGGTGACTTCAAGTATAAGGATCAGAACGGCGATAACGTCATCGATGAAAACGACGTGGTGAAAATGGGGTACGATACCAGCGTGCCGGAACTGAACTTTTCATTGAATCTGGGCTTCCGCTACAAGAACTTTGGTATGAACGCCATGTTTCAGGGTGCAGGTATGTATACCGCATACTTAGGTACGGTGGGTGTATGGACTCCGATTATCGACGGTGCCAACCTTTCTAAAGAGTATTATAACAACTGCTGGGATAGAAGCGAGACCCCGGTTTATCCGCGTCTGACTTCACGCACCAACCTTAACAACTACCGTGGTAACGATGTTTGGTACAAAAATGTGAACTTCTTTAAACTGAGAAACTGCGAGGTATATTACATGTTGCCCGAAAATTGGATTTCTAAAGTGAAGATGTCACAATGCAAAGTGTTTGTCAAAGGAGAGAACCTGATGACCTTGTCTAACCTGAAGGCGATGGATCCCGAGAACATCGGTACCAATTTTCCGACTTTGATGGGAGTTAACTTAGGAGTTTCTGTAAAGTTTTAACGGATAAAGAAAAAACAGATATGAATCGAATTAAAAATATATTTTGTGCAGTAATACTCTCCGCATTTACAGTGAGCTGTGTCAATTTGGACTATACTGAGGTGACTACAGCCGATGAGGAGTGGATATATAAAAGCCCTATGTATGGTATCCAGAAATTGGTGTACAACATTTATGCACGTGTACCCAATGGTTTTGAGAAAAACTACGAGGGCGGTAGAGGGGCTACGCTGGCGGCTGCCACCGATGAGGCAGAGTGCGCATTGTCTTACTCTTCAGTTCACCGTTTCTACAACGGCGGATGGAATCCTAACAATCCCTTCTCATTTACGTGGAGCAATTCGTATGCGGCTATCGCCGAAGCGAACACCTTCCATGAGAAGCGCGATAAAATCAATTTGGACGAGTATAAGAACAACCTGGACTTCGAAGCTATGAAAAAGAAGTTCGAGCTGTTTGAGTATGAGGTCCGTTTCTTGCGTGCTTATTTCTATTTTGAACTGGTCCGTGCCTACGGTGACGTGCCTTTCACGCTGAAAACGTTAACAGTGGAAGAAGCGAATAGAATCGAACGTACTTCAGCCATTGCCATCATGGATTGGATTGCAGAAGAGTTGGATGCCATCGTTGAATATCTGCCTATCTCTTTCACCGATGAGTTGAGCCCGGAAACAGGTCGTGCAAACCGTATGATGTGTTTGGCGCTGAAAGCCCGTACATTGCTTTATAAGGCTTCTCCGTTGTTTAACAATGAGAATAATAAAGAGTGGTGGCTGGATGCCGTCAGAGCTAATGGTGAGGTTTTACTCCGTGCGCAAGAGTGGGGCATTGGTTTGGACAGGTACTCTAAGATTTGGGGACCTCGCAACGGTGACGGCATCGAGATGATTTGGGCCATTAAGCGTGGTACCAGTAACTATTGGGAATCGTACAACTACCCCATCGGTGTGGAGAACGCCAACGGTGGTATGTGTCCTACCCAAACTTTGGTCGACAACTATGAGTATAACGATGGCAGCAACCAGACCTTTGGCGAGCGTCATTCCAACACAGTGATTAACCTCACACAAGAAGACCCCTACGTTGGTTTGGATCCCCGCTTTTTTATGACGGTAGTGAAGAACGGTGATATTTGGCCGAATTACAATCCTAATCCTATCGAGACCTTTATAGGTGGATTGAACGCTGCGCCGATTCATAACTCCACTCCGACAGGCTACTATCTACGGAAGTATTGCGATCCCAACGTGAGTCTGGCAACGAACAACCCCACCACTTCTCCTCATGCTTGGGTAGTGATGCGTTTGGGTGAGTTTTACCTGAACTATGCGGAGGCAATGTTCCAATACTATGGCGATGCTGAAGCAAAGGGCGAAGGCGGCTTCTCTGCTAATGATGCTATCAACCTGTTGCGCGATCGTGCCGATGTGATGATGCCTCACTGGAACGGAACTCCTGCCAACTGGTTCGAACGCTACAAACGCGAGCGTATGGTGGAGATGGCATTTGAGGACCAACGCTTTTGGGACGTACGTCGTTGGAAGTGTGGTTCGGAACTGAGTGAAATCTCCATTGCCGAATTGCAGAAGAACGCTTCAGGTGACATTATCCTGACACGCAAGCAGGAGCAAAGACGTTGGGAAGATAAGTATTATCTCTTTCCGATTCCTTTTAGTGAGTATAACAAGAACAAGTATTTGGGACAGAACCCGGGTTGGAACTAATAAAAATAAAGCATAGATTATGAAGCAGATTATAAATAAATTGGCTATTCTCTTTTTGGCATTGGTATCCTGTTGTGCTTGCTCGAATGACGACGAAGAGCAGAATGCGAGATTGTCTGTGGTGGACTTCTATCCCTCAATCGTGATGGAAGGGATTAATCTGACTGTGGTTGGTACAGACGTAAAATCGGTAAAAGAGGTGGTTTTTCCCAGTGGCGTTATAGCTACCGATATTACCGTAAAGGATGAATATTCGTTTGAAGTTACTGTACCCGCCGGAGTATCGGAAGAAGCAGCACCCTTGATTGTGAGAGGAGAGGGCGAGGAAGTTTCCAGCCGTCAAACCATACGTCGCGCCAAACCGGCGTTTAATTCTTTTCTGTTCACCGACAAGAAAGGTGCTGCCATCAATACTAAGATGTCGATTTTAGGTAAAGATCTATTGTTTGTCGATGCCGTAGCTTTTATGGTTAATGGAGAAAAGCGTATGGTAGATAACAAGCATTTGCTACGTAAATCGAACGATGATATCAAATTTATAATTCCTGACAATTTCGAGAAAGGAGATGTAGTGTCACTACAGCTCATTTTCAAGAATGGTGAGACAATGGACTTGGATGAAAAAATTGACATCGTGATACCTTGGCAAAATCCGTTCGCATTGTGCGACCCGATTACGGATGAAACTTTCATGATTACTGATTTCGAACATGAAGACCCTGCAAACGGCGTAAGTGATATAAAGGCAAGCGGATTTGTGGCTGTTCATGAGGAACAATCAGAGGATGATTTCTTTTGGAACAATACCTATATTTATACGGCAGAAGATACAGGCAGTGGCGATTTATTTATTTGTCATGTGCATGGAAACCGTCCTGATGGTGATTTAAAAATGAATGAGTATGAGATTAAGCTTGACGTGAGAATTGACGAAGGTACGTTTGGTGCTTCTTTATGGGCTGGTCACTTCGATTTGGGATGGACATGGTGTTGGATTGGTAACTTCTTCCCCGAATCAACCGACGGGAAATGGATAACCGTTAAGTGCAAAGTCAAAGACTTAGGTATAGGTGGAGATTTTGATACTGGACATCCTATGGGACAGTGGGCATTAAGTGGTCTGATTGGTCCTTCTCTTCCAGCCGGAATCAGCCTTGACAACTTCCGTATGGATCCGCTTCCTGAAGATTAATCGTTGCAACATTTATTCATGTCGAATCTGTAAAAAAGAAAAGAATATGAAATAATGATTATAAAGTGGCAACAGAGGTGAATATCTTTTATCTCTGTTGCTGTTTTTAACGTTTTGTTATTAAAATAATCAATAGAGATAGACCAAAGAATATGAAAAGAATCATTTTAACTCTTATCTGTTGCCTCTCTATATGGGGAGTATCGGCACAAAATAAATCGTTCGACGGACTGGACGTGCACATGGGCAATCTGTTCCGGCTGTCTGATGCCAAGACCCGCTCCATCTGTCCCGAAAATTTTACTGGTGAGAAAGGTAAAGGCGGTATGGCTCAAGTCTGTGACCGCGGGAAACGGAACATTGCCAATGCGGCATATGCGGCAAGAGACCTTGGTGAAGGCTGGAAAGTGAATCCGTATATTATCATAAATCCCAAAGAGACCATCACCATTGCTGAAATGGAAGGACCGGGTGCCATTCAGCACATCTGGATGACCCCTACCGGAAACTGGCGCTTCTCCATCATCCGCATTTATTGGGACGATGAAAAGGAACCTTCTGTGGAATGTCCTGTCGGTGATTTCTTTTGTATGGGCTGGGGAATATATGCTCCACTTTCTTCTTTGGCAGTCTGTATCAATCCCGGCAGTGCTTTCAACTGCTATTGGACAATGCCTTTCAGAAAGAAATGTAAGATTACAATTGAGAATATAGATGAAGAGAAAGCAATGAATTTATATTATCAGGTTGATTATACATTGACGGATGTACCTGAAGATGCGGCCTATTTCCATGCTCAATGGAGAAGAACGAATCCCAATCATACATCAGACTATACAATTGTTGACAACATTAAGGGAAAAGGACACTTTGTCGGTACTTACCTTGCATGGGGGGTAAACAACAATGGATGGTGGGGAGAAGGAGAAATCAAGTTCTTTATGGATGGTGATAAGAAGTTCCCTACAATATGTGGCACGGGTACAGAGGATTATTTCTGTGGTTCGTACAATTTTGACCGGGGAGGTCAATACAAAGAGTTTTGTACTCCTTATGCCGGTCTGCATCAGGTGATCAGACCGGACGGTACTTACAATTCCCAGCAACGTTTCGGATTGTATCGCTGGCATATTACAGATCCTATTCGATTTGAAAAAGATTTGAAAGTTACTATACAGGATTTGGGCTGGCGTGCAGGTGGTCGTTATTTGCCTCAAAAGTCAGATATCGCATCTGTTGCATTTTGGTATCAGGCAGAGCCCCATAATAAGTTCCCGGAAATGGTTTCTTGGGAGGAACTTGAAGTAAATTGAAAAGTGAAATGTTATGAGATATTCAGTTTATATATTTTTACTATTGTTCCTTTTATACGGATGTTCATCGTCGAGTGTCCGTGAGCAATATGGCTTGAAGTTGAAAGAATTTCCCATTGATTGTGACTCATTGATAAAGTCGATAGAGATAGATAGGTTGGGAGATGCAGAGTTCTCATCGGAAGTTACACAAGTGGATGAAAATATACTAAAAATACATATCCGTTTCGACCTTAAGGATACAGTCAAACAGGATGATTGGCAGGTGCGGATAAAGCCGGCTTTCAAACCTGAATTCAACTGGGCACCTCATTTGACTCCTACAGTTAATAATATTATTGACCAGCATGTTTTTCGTTCGCCTGCGCTTATTGCAACAGACCAACAGCGGGGTATCGTAATCATACCTGATTTGGATATACTGTCTAGGTCTGGTAAAAATAGGTGGTATATGGATATGGATGCGGAGAATAATATCCTTTCGTTGGGTATGTCTGCAAGCAAGGTATCTGACCATGTATTATATGAACGTCAGCCTGGAGCAGTTTATGAGGGTGGTATTGTGGAATATGGATTTTATATAATCAAATATACGGAAAAGCAAGAGTTGGCAAATCCATTTCGTCTACCACTGCAGTTTATGTGGAACAAATGGGGACACGATCGATTGGTGAAATTGTCTTCTGAAGATTTTGAGCCTTATGTAAAATATACCTATAACTGGGCGTTTAATACTTGGGAAAAAAGTGTTTGGCAGGAATTTACACTGAATGGAAAGAAAGTGGGTGCACCTGTATTTATTGTAAATACGACCCAGAGCCCCAATTATCCGGGTGAAGTGAATGAACGGGAGTTTAGGTCCATTTGGAATCAGGCTTGGTTTAGTTCTTTGCGTTCGGCAAGTGGATTGTTCAGATATGCTAGACGGACTGCTGACAGAACGCTGTTGGAAAAAGCGAATCTGACTAAAGAATTGGCATTGTCATTTCCGATGAAAGATGGATTTTTCTACGGTCTTATCGGTACCGATATGTGTGAGGTAGAGATGGATGGAAAAAAATGCAATCGTTCCAAGGGCTGGGACCATTATTTTTGGGGTAATTCCAATCGGAATCCGTTTACGTGGGATGCCAGACAATCACCTTTCCACATTTTGGATATGAGTTGGACTGCACTGCTGATGCTTCGTTGGTATGAAGAATTGGAGAAGGATGAACGCCTGTTGGCTTATGCTGAGACTTATGCACGTGCATTGTTGGGGGTACAATATGAGAATGGATATTTTCCAGGCTGGTTGGATCTGGAAAAATTGCAACCTATGGAGTATTTGAATGATTCTCCGGAAACGTCTCTATCGGTTACATTCTTACTCAAACTGTATGAGATGACAGGGAAAGAAAAATATAAAATTGCAGCTCTAAAAGGTATAGAAGCTGTTAAAGAAGCTATTACAGAAGGACGTTGGGAAGATTTTGAGACTTATTGGTCCTGTTGTAGAATAGGTACTCCTCAATGGGTTGGCAAAAAAGTAACGAGAAATAATATGTATAAGCAATGTAATTTTTCCATGTTTTGGACAGCGGAAGCCTTGTTGGAGTGTTATCGTATAACTGGTTGTTTTGATTACTTGAAACTAGGGCAAAGGGTATTAGATGAAATGTTAATGACACAGGCATCTTGGCAACCGTCGTATATATATGTAAATGGTCTAGGAGGGTTTGGAGTCATGAATACTGATGGTGAATGGAATGATTCAAGAGGAAGCTTATTTGCTGAAGTTATCTTACAATATGGAAAGCTATTGGATATTCCTGAATATAAAGAGAGAGGAATATGTGCTTTGAAAACATCCTTTGAAATGATGTATTGCCCTCAAAATCTAAAAGCAAAGCAACAATGGGAAAAAGTGTGGCCATTTTTTAATGAAAAGGATTATGGCTTTACAATGGAAAACTATGGGCACGGAGGACGCACTTCACTTACTGGAGAAGGTATGGGAGAGTTTACTATTTATGATTGGGGAAATGGTGCAGCTTCCGAAGCTTTTAATCGCATTTTAGATAGATATGGAGCGGAGATATTTCAATGATATTTATATTTTGGTTTTATAAAATGTCAAATTCGTTAATCGTAAAATAGCACAAGTATGGATATAATCTTAAAAAGACTATTTTCTTTTATAGTAGTGTTTTTTGTAGGCGTTTCTATGTTTGCAGGAGGGACTATTAAAAATGTAAAGAAAAAGGCCGTTGATACACAAATGACTGATGAAACGGCTGCTCTGTTATATAATATACACCAAATACAGGGCAAAGGAACAATGCTTGGCCAACACGATGGTGTGTGGATGGAGGAAGGAGAATATGGGGAAATGTAAAGAAGAAAGAACCTCCGTTTTTTTTCGTATGGGATGTATATGGATACAGTCGATTTTTCAGATGGGAGGCAATACCAGAGATGTTATGGGCCGCTGCTCTCCG
>ENA-UEYD01001375-UEYD01001375.1-human-gut-metagenome-genome-assembly--contig:-NODE-1375-length-17888-cov-12.323396_pt1 | contig 17888 bp, 13 predicted proteins | sample MGYA00242907_ERZ507875 | MGnify/ENA primary metagenome ERZ507875 (study PRJEB26167, sample SAMN06115506) | human gut metagenome | host: Homo sapiens | place: China:Shandong | collected 2015-08-07...
GTGGGTCTCAGCCGTTCCGGCGTCGCCGTTTCTCTCGAGCCCGGTGGACAGGTGGAAACCTCAATCGGCATTTTGAAGAAGCCGAGCGACCTAAATACGCTGTACTCCAAGTTCCGTCGCGAGCTCGACCCGATTCTTGACGATCTCGACTTCCGCCTGATCAACTACGGCTACCAGCCCAAGTCCAGCTTCGCGGACGTGCCGGTCAACCCCAAGGATCGTTACGACGCGATGACCGACTATCTCGGCCGCGTTGGTCAGTTCGGCCCCTGCATGATGCGCTGCTCCGCCTCCACCCAGGTCAGCATTGATTACGTGGACGAGCGCGACTCCATCGAAAAACTGCGGTTGGGAACCGTCATCGGTCCGATTCTGGCGTACTTCTTCCGCAACACCCCGTATTTCGAAGGTGAGACGAACCCATGGCCGTTGCTGCGCCAGCGCATGTGGGATTATCTCGACTTCCAGCGCACGAATGTGCTGCCGGGCCTGTTCGACCCGCGCTATGGGTGGGAGGATTACGCCATCGACGTGCTGTCCACGCCGCTCATGTTCGCTGACCTGACCCATACCCCTGAAGCTGTGGCTTCTGGAGCAAGCCCCAAGGAACTGCATCGCCCGGCCTTCCGCGAGAACGCGGGAGAGGTGTATCCGGACCGCGAACTCAACCCATACGAGATCAACCACATCATCTCCACGCACTTCAACGACGTGCGCCTGAAGAACTTCATCGAACTGCGCCACTGGGACTCCCTGCCCATCGAGCGCGCCGAGCGCCTGACGGAGATTGTGTCCTCTCTGTTCTACGTGCCCGAGCATCGCGACCGCTTGGAAAGCTACTTCGAGGGCATCAGCGAGGAAGAGGTGTTCGAGGCCAAGGCCAACATTCAGGCCCACGGTCGCGAGGCTTCGCCATACGGCCAGCCGCTCGATTTCTGGAAGGAATTCCTGGGGCTCGAAGGCCTTTTGTCCGACATCCCCGGCGATCTGAAGCATCCCGACGTGTTCCAGGAGTAAGCGAAGAAGCATATACAGAAAAATCTATTGCGCGATATCGGTGTCGAAGGCATGACAGAATGTTTTGTTTTGGCACCGTTTTGCATATCCGGCCAAGGATATTGGATGTGGTTGCGCATGGGAGTGGGGAGAATGCGGATAGACTGGCGGATATGACAGCTGGGAATTCATTGCAGCATAAGCGTGTTCGCAAGTCGCCGGGGGAACGCCGGCAGGAAATTCTCGATGCCGCCGTGCGACTGATTTCCGAGCGTGGCTACAACGGTACTTCTGTGCAGGATGTGGCCGATGCGGTCGGTGTTACCAAGCAGGGAGTTTTGCGATATTTTCCTAGCAAAGATAACCTGCTTGCCGCGGTGTATCACGAGAATTACAACACGTTTGGCAGTGTGGAAGACTTCATGGCCTCCGGCCTGCCTGGTTCAGGGCCCGATGATTTCAGATTGCCCGCATATCTGAGGTTCTTGGTACATTGCAATTCCACGCGACCCATGCTTGTTCAGCTGTTCTCGATATTGCAGGTCGAATCGTTCAATCCTGCGCATCCGTTACATGACGAGTTTGCCAATCGTCGGGATTCAATATGGCAATACTATTCGACATACAACTGGAACCTGCCTTCCGAATTCACCTCGTTTGAGGAGGTCCGGCCCACGTTGCGCCATGCTCTGGAGATCATGGATGGTGTGCAACTGAGGTGGTTACGGGGGCCGGCCATTGACTTATGCGATGAATGGGCCGATCTGGAGCCGGCGATATTTCCTTCGCCGATATGGGACGGGTATCGCTGATTCGCTGTGTGCCTTGAACCGATGCTTGTGCTTGATAGCGGCAGTAAGTATGCGGGCGAACGAAGGGGTCGCATACATACGGTCGTTTTGGTGTATGTGATGCGCGCGGCGTAAGCGTGTTGTATGCTGTCAATAGATAAACTACCAATTGGTAATTAAAAAAACTGTTCGATTTCACTGAGGAAAGCGACTTCGTATGACCGACAACACTACGCCTGCCGCAACTGCTGAAACCTTACCGTACAAGAATCCTGATTTGCCCGCTGGTGAGCGAATCGCCGACTTGCTCTCTCGTATGACACTTGAAGAGAAGGTCGGCCAGATGATGCAGCTTGACGCCCGCGGCGGCGATCTTGAGGATCTCATCGTGAATAAGCATGTCGGATCCATTCTGCATACCAGCCCCGAGGATTTATCTCGTGCCGCCAAGACCGTCAATGAGAAGACGCGTCTGGGCATCCCGTTGATTATCGGAGATGACTGCATCCATGGATACTCCTTCTGGCCGGGCGCCACTATTTTCCCGTCCCAGCTCGGCATGGCTGTCAGCTGGGATCCGGACAAGGTCAAGGCCGCCGGCCGTGCTACCGCCGAGGAGGTCTCTTGTACCGGTGTACATTGGACGTTTTCTCCTGTGTTGTGCATCGCCCGAGATACCCGTTGGGGGCGTGTGGACGAGACCTTCGGCGAAGACCCGATGCTGATCGGCGAACTCGCCTCCGCCATGGTCAAGGGCTATCAAGGCGGTGCCAAGGCCGGCGAGGCCCTGCCGAAGAACGCAATTCTGGCCTGCGCCAAACATTTCGCCGGCTATTCTGAAACCCAAGGCGGCCGCGACGCCTCCGAAGCGGACCTCTCCCACCGCAAGCTCGAATCCTGGTTCCTGCCGCCGTTCGAGCGCGTGGCCAAAGAAGGTTGCGGTACGTTCATGCTGGGTTACGAGTCCATTGAAGGCGTGCCGGTCACATTCAACAAATGGTTGCTGACCGACAAGCTGCGCGGCGCATGGAAGTACAACGGCACGCTGATCACCGATTGGGACAACGTCGGCCGTTCGGTATGGGAGCAGCACGTCAAACCCGATTACGTGCACGCCGCGGCAGACGCGGTCAAGGCCGGCAACGACCTGGTCATGACCACCCCACAGTTCTATGAGGGAGCCATCGAAGCCGTAAAAACCGGTCTGCTCGATGAATCCCTGATTGACGATGCGGTAGCCCGCATCCTGGCCCTGAAATTCCGCCTCGGCCTGTTCGAAGACCCGCGCCTGCCGGATGCCGAACGCATCAAGGCGGTCATCGGCTCCGCCGAACACCAGCAGACCAACTTGGACCTCGCCCGCGAATCCGTCGCCCTGCTGCGCAACGACGGCGCCCTGCCGTTCGCCGCAAACAAGGCCAAGCGCATCGCTGTGGTAGGCCCGCTTGCCGACGACGCCCAGAACCAGCTCGGCGACTGGACCGGCAACTCCGGTCAGGTCTCTTGGATGCCAGACGGACAGCCTCGAGACATGATTACCACCGTGCTCGACGGCCTGACCCAGCTCACCGCCGACGATTGCGAAGTGGTCTACTCGCGCGGCGCGAACGTCATCGACCTCGTGCCCGACCCCGCAGGCGAGTTCTACCCGGACGGCCAGCCCCGCCCGAAGATCGGCGTCTCCGCCGCCGTGGACCAGGCCCTGATCGACGAGGCCGTGGCCAACGCCCGCCAGTCCGATCTGATCGTGGCCGTGGTCGGCGACGTGGTCCAGCTGGTCGGCGAAACCTGCTCCACCGCCACGCTCGAACTGCTCGGCGGCCAGAACGCCCTGCTCGACGCGCTCGCCGCCGTCTCGCGCGAAACCGGCAAGCCGATGGTCACCGTGCTCATCAGCTCCAAGCCGCAGGTGCTGCCCGCCTCCATCGTGGGGGAGTATGGCGTGTTCGCCAAGCGCGTCAGCGACCCTGAAACCGGCACCGGCTCCATCCTGTGGGCGCCGAACCCGGGCATGCGCGGCGGCCAGGCCATCGCCGAAATCATCCTGGGTCTGACCAACCCGTCGGGCCGACTGCCGATCACCTTCCCGCGCCACGCGGGCCAGCTGCCGGTCTACTACAACCAGATTCGCGGCCAGCACGGCGACCGGTACGCCGACCTCACCCAGGATCCGGCGTTCGCGTTCGGCGAAGGCCTGAGCTACACGACGTTCGCATACGGCGAACCGACCATCGTGGGCGGCGCAAGCAATGCCGACGGCACCTTTGCCGAAACCGACACCGTACACGCTGAAATCACCCTCACCAATACCGGCGAGCGCGCCGGCGTGGAGATCGTGCAGGCCTACATCGGCGACATCGTGACCTCCTACAGCTGGACCGACCGCGAATTGAAGGCGTTCCAGCGCGTCGCACTGGAACCCGGCGAGACCAAGACCGTCATCTTCGAGATCCCGGTGGCGAACTGCACGATCGTGGACCCGGACGCCAACCGCATCGTCGAGCCCGGCGAATTCGAACTGCTCATCGGCCACTCCTCGCGCCGTGAGGACCTGAAGCGCACCACGTTCACCGTGGCGTGAGTGAGTCTGACAATCGCCGGATAATAACAAAGTGGGATGAGGCTCGATGCCCCATCCCACTTGTTGGCTTGTTGTACTGTTGCGATGTTGCTGGTCAGCGTCAGTCGGACGTGGTGATGTGCTCCACATCCCAGCGCACGCCGAGCACTTCGGGCGCGCAACTGGCGTTCGAGCCCTATCAGCGCGCCCAATGCCGTGCCGAGCACAATGCGTACGGTGCAGTCGAGAATGATGGCCAGAGAAAACGTGGTGAACATGAGGATTCACCTCCTGAAAAGTAGACGTCAGGAACTTCCCGCACACCCTACAGCGCCAGCCCGCCTCCCGCAACTACGTCGCCGCGTTCGGGTGGTTCGGGCTCCGTGCGGTGAGTGGGCCGCGGCCGTATGATGGAAGCGCGGGTGGTCCGGGATTGGTCCGGGACTGTTGGATGCGGCGGGAGGTGTCATGGTTCCTATCGAGCACGTGTACGACCAGATTCGCGCGTTTGCCGCTGATGCCGGCGCTCGCAAGGTCGTGCTGTTCGGTTCTCGCGCAAAGGGCGTGAACCGGCCTAAAAGCGATATCGATCTTGCCGTGGCCGGTTGTCCCGATTTCAATCGCTTGGAGCAGAACCTTCAGGACAATCTGTGGTCACTGCTTAAAGTTGATGTCATCAATCTGGATGAGCCGATTTCTTCATCGCTGAGGGCGGAGATTGAGCGTAGCGGAAAGGTGCTGTATGAAAAAGTATGAGAATTACGTTTCCGCATTGAATTCGCTGCGCAAGGCTCCCGAACAGGATCTCAGCAATGATTTCATCCAGAGCGGCATCATTGACAAGTTCGAGTTGCAGTTTGAGCTTGGTTGGAAACTGTTCAAGGCGCTGCTGGCTTATGAGGGAGACCCTGTTTCCGCTTCCGGTTCTCCGCGAGATGTGCTCAAAACCGCTTTCCAATATTACGATTTCATGGACGAATCGTTGTGGCTGCGTATGCTGCGCGATCGCAATGATTCTGCTCATATCTATGATGAAGAACGAGCTCGGCGTCTTGTGGACGCCATCATCGCTGATTACATCCCCGAGTTTGAGCGTGCAAATCAGGGGTTGGTCGCTCGCTACGGTGAAGCATTGAACGATTAGCGTGACAGGTATGGCATCGGGCGCGCTGGGTGTTGGCGAACGAATTAATGGGGTGAACCTCGGCAATTGGCTGGTGCTGGAGCGGTGGATGAAGCCGGGGATTTTTGCCGCCAGCGGCGAAGCGGACGAGATCTGGCTGCATCGGTCTACGGAGTCTGCTGAGTTGGAGGCTCTGCTGACGCGGCATCGCGACACGTATATCACTGAAGCTGATTTTCGGAACATTGCCGCGCATGTCACGATGGTGGATGTCAACCGCCGCGCGCTGGAACTGTGCCGCTTCAACGCGGTGCGAAACGGCATCACGGCGGAATGCCTTGAATCCGACGGCATGGCGGAGGTGATGGAGCGCACGTTCGACTTCATTATCACCAATCCGCCGATTCGCGCCAGCAAGCCGGTCATCTACCGCATGTTCGCCGACGCGGCATCGCGGCTCAATCCCGGCGGCGCGCTGTATCTGGTCATCCGCAAGCAGCAGGGGGCGGAAAGCTGCATGAAGTACCTCAAAACGCTGTATGCCAAGGTGGACAAGGTGGACAAATCCGGCGGATTCTGGGTGCTTCGGGCGACAGAACCGCTGAAGAAAGAAAACGAAGCGCAGGAGGAAGCAGCTGATGCACACGTTTGACGAAAGCTATTTTGACGCAGGACTTGACCGCCGCGGCACACGCTGCGAAAAGTGGGACGGCACAGAGAAGGAAAGCGTGCTGCCGCTATGGGTCGCGGATATGGATTTCCCCAGCCCGCCGGAGGTCGCGGAGGCGATTGCCGTCCGCGCACTGCATCCGACATACGGCTATACGCTGGTGCTGCCGGACGACACCCGTGCGCTGACCGCCTTCTGGCAGCGCCGGCACAATCTGACGATTCAGGACGAGTGGGTGATGATGATCCCCTGCGTTGTGACGGGCATTCGGCTTGCCCTGCTGGCGCTGACGAAGCCGGGCGACGGGGTGATGATTCAGTCGCCGGTGTATGGGCCGTTCCGCTTTTCGGTGGAGGCGACGGAGCGCAGGCTGATGGATGCGCCGCTCAAGCGCGACGATACGGGTCGCTACTCTATGGATTTGGATGCCGTGGAGAAACAGCTGCAAGCGGGCGCAAAGGCGCTGGTGCTGTGCAATCCGCACAACCCGGTGTCCCGCGCATGGAAGCGGGAGAAACTGCAAGCGCTGATTGATCTGCTGGCACGGTACGGCGCGTACCTGATTGCGGATGAGATTCACGCGGATTTCGTCTATGCGCCGGAGCAGTTTGTGCCGGTGCTGTCGCTTGCGCAGAAGAACGTATTGTCCCTGTGCGCCGCCAGCAAGACGTTCAACCTTGCGGGGCTGGAACAGGCAGCGATGCTCGTGCCGGACGAAGCGGTGCGGGCGAAAATCAACACCGAAATGGAACGCGCGGGCGTTCGCAGCGGCAACCTGTTCGCGCTGGAAGGGACGCGCGCGGCGTATGAATACGGCGACGCGTGGCTGGACGGCTTGATGCGCTATCTGGACGGCAACCGGAAGCACCTGACGGCATTGGTCAAGCAGGAACTGCCCCAAGCCGTGCTGACCCCGATGGAGGCGACGTACCTGGGCTGGCTTGACCTGCGGGCATACGGCATGAACTGCGAGGAGCTGATGGCGCGGACGCTGAAGCATGGCGTGCAGTTCACGGAAGGCACGTTCTTCGGCGAGGGCGGCGAAGGCTTCCTGCGCGTGAATATTGGCTGTCCGCGCCGGAACATCACCGAGGGTATCCACCGCCTGAAAGAGGCGCTGGATGAAGCTGTGGAGGAGAAAGCACATGGCGTTGATTGAATCCGCAGGAGCCGTGCTGTACACTGAGGACGGCGGCGTTCGGCAATATGTGCTGGTGATGGAGAAGAACGGCAGCTTTGGGCTTCCCAAAGGGCATGTAGAACCCGGCGAAACGCTGGCGGAGACGGCGCTGCGCGAGGTTTGGGAGGAAACGGGCATCTGCGCGATTCTGCACACGATGCAGCCGGTGATGGTGGATGAATACCCGATTGCGGGCGGCGATGTGAAGCGGGTGAGCTGGTTTGTGGCGCATTACCATGACCAGACGCCGCTGGCTGACCCGACGCAGGTGCTGGATGTGCGGGTTTTGCCCCTGCGGGAGGCGCTTCGTCTGCTGACCTACGGCAGCACAAGGGCGATTCTGCGCGAGGTGGATCGTCGGCTGGGGGATGTGCGTCCGCGTCCGAAGAATTTCTGAGGGAATGGCGATTTCCCTCGGAACTCCTTCGCAAATGGAACACTTCCATGCTTGACTTTTATCGCGGCAGGGGGAATCGCCTCTGCGGAGGCGACCAAAGGGCTTTCCGATCGCCCTTTGGAAACCTTCGGTTCGCACCCATGTTTATTGAGCTTTATTGGAAGTTTTTTAGTTAGTGTGCCTTTCGTCTCCTGAAATAAACACTACCCAACAGTAGCATGGGAGACGGAAGGCGAAGGGGTCAAGGGGGCGACCGCAGACTTTGTCTGTTTCTATTGCCCCCTTGTCGCGCCCGCAGGCGCGAAATCCCTGCATAAACACGCGAAAACAGCATGAAAGAGAAACCAACTCAATCGCGCGAGAGGGTCAAGGGGCAATGCCCCTTGCTGCGGTTGCATAGGCGACAAGTTTGTGATATGATAGGAACGAAGTTGTTCCCCAACAGATGACGCTGGGGAATCAGAAAGAAGGAAGACCAATGAACGTATTGACGACGCGCGAACTGAAAGAGCGCCTGAATGAATTGCAGGGCCAGACGGTGATGCTGCAGGGCTGGATTCGCAATCACCGCAAGCAGAAGAACATGGGCTTCATCGACTTTTTCGATGGCACCTGCTTCAAGAACCCGCAGGTGGTCTACGATAATACCATCGAAGACTATGCGGCGATTCAGACCCTGCATGTCGGCGCGGCGATTACCGTGACGGGCAAGGTCGTGCCGTCCTACAAAGATCCGACGACCCCCGAAGTGCAGGCGATTGCCATCCACCTCGAAGGCGATTGCCCGGAGGATTACCCGCTTCAGCCGAAGCGCCACAGCGTGGAGTACCTGCGCGAAATCGCGTATCTGCGCCCGCGTACGCGCCTGTTTCAGGCGGTTTTCCGCGTCCGCAGCGTCGCAAGCATGGCCATTCACACCTACTTCCAAGACCGCGGCTACCTCTATGTGCATACGCCGCTGATTACTGCCAACGACGCCGAGGGCGCGGGCAACACCTTCACCGTGACTACCCTGCCGCCGTCGGAGCAGAAGGACGGCAGCAACGATTTCTTCGGCAAGCCCACCTCCCTCGCCGTGACGGGTCAGCTCGAAGCCGAGACGTTCGCGATGGCGTTCTCCAAGGTGTACACCTTCGGCCCGACTTTCCGCGCTGAAAACAGCAACACCAAGACCCACGCCGCTGAATTCTGGATGATTGAGCCGGAAATCGCGTTCTGCGATATTCATCAGCTGATGGACATTGAGGAGGACTTCCTGAAGTACCTCGTCAAGACGGTGCTGGAGAAGTGCTCGGATGAGCTGGAATTCCTCGACAAGTTCACTGGCGGCGGACTGCTGGACAAGCTGAATCACCTTGCTGTGACGGGTGCGGCGCGCATCACCCACGAGGAAGCCATCACGATTCTGCGCAAGGTGAAGGATCGCTTCCAGTTCGAGCCGAAGTACGGCGAAGACACCGCCAAGGAGCATGAAAAGTACCTGACCGAGGAATACTTCCATAGCCCGGTGTTCGTCTATGACTGGCCTAAGGACATCAAGGCGTTTTATATGTACCAGAACGACGACGGCAAGACGGTCGCGGCGGTTGACCTGCTTGTGCCGGGCGCGGGCGAATTGATGGGCGGTTCCCAGCGCGAAACCCGCATGGACAAGCTGACGGAGCGCATGGACGCGCTGCACATCTCCAAGGACGCGATGTACTGGTATGTGAACCTGCGCAAGTTCGGCGGCTGCACGCACTCCGGCTTCGGCATGGGCTTCGAGCGTCTGCTGATTTACCTCACGGGCGTTGACAACATCCGCGATGTCATTCCGTATGCGCGCACGCCGATGAACTGCGAGTTCTGATTCCTATTTGCGCATTGGGGAAGCGGCTTCCATGCTGCTTGATTCAACTGCGCCAAAAGCATAAAAGCGCGTTTTTCCCAATGTATTTTCTCCGAAAAACTTTCCCTCCAAAAGGACGGTGATTCCCCATTTCCAAGGGTTTCTGGAAGCGCAGCGCCAAAAAGCTCCTGATGGCGCTGCTGTGCCTGCTGCTGATGGCGGCTTTCTACCTCGCGGTTATCATCGGGCAGCCGCAGGAGGACGAAACGGCTTCCACCGTAACGCCGCGCACGGATCAGCCGCTGCTGTCCGCCGGACAGGACGTTGTGACCATCACCAGCGCGGATGATTTGCCGCTGCTGCTGCGGATGTTCCCCGCGCCCGCATTGACGCCAACCACATCCGGGTGGCCGCTCGTCGTCGGCACATGCTATGATGTCGCGTTCGAGAATGGCATGGGACGTATCCTCACGCTGACGTATCAGGCGAGCGACACGATTCAAGTGACGCTGACGAGCATCTATCCCGCGCGGGCAATTGCGCTGCTGGAAAAGGGCGATTACCGTATCAGCACATCGCTCGGTGCGACGCTGGCAGGTCTGCGTTCCATCCGTATGGAAAACGCGGAGAGCATCCGACTGCACGCGCAGGGTGAGGAAGCACTTTACGTCATGATCACGCCGCTGCTGGAGGAAAACTCCCTCCGCAGCATCGCGGGACAGATGACCCTGACGGAAGGAGAATAATCCTATTTCCAGATTCACCTGCGCCATCTTTTGAAAAATAAAAACGGGTACTGTGGAGGATTCGTCCTCACACAGTACCCGTTTTCTTTGATGCAATCGAGGGGGGATTACTCCGCAGCAGGCGCAAAGAAGGAAATCTGCGTCGCACCGGTCATGGCATCGGCGGACAGCATCGTGATGGGAGCCGTCTCGATGCTCAGCGTCGCGAAAGAGCCTTCATAGCCGCTCTCGGTCGTGAAAGCGAAGGTCAGCGCATTGTGACCTTCCAGCGCGCCGTCCATCGAGAAGACAATCACCTTCACCGCGTCAGCCGGAACGTCCGTCGCCATGACAAACTTTTCGCCGGTCGCGTTGATGGTAATGCTGACTTCCTTCACGGTTTCACCGGTCTTGTTGTAGAGGGTGTAGTAGCCGGTCTGGTTGTTCGCAGCCTTGGCAGCGGCCAGCAGACCCTGCACATAGCCCAGCGTATCAACCAGCGTGCTGCTGGAGACGGCGTCCACCATTTCTTCCTTGGTCTTGCCTTCAATGGCAGCTTCCAGTTCGGCGATGGTCTTGCCGGTCACGAAAGCTTCGATGGCGTTGTAGCTCACGCCCAGCGGCGTGGTTGCGCCCGCCTTGGTCGTCATGTTGGTGCTGTACAGACCGTCGTTCACAACCTTAGAAGCCAGCACCTTGCCTTCGGGATAGTTCTGACCGAAGGAAGCGTCGGAGTTCGGAACGCCTTCCGCCGTGGCGGCATCCATGAACTGGAACTCGTCGATGTGCGCGGCAACGATGGTGTCGCCATCCATCGCGACGGTCAGCACGGCGAAGCAGGACGTGCCATGTGCGGCATACTCAACCTGACCGATTTTGACTTCAGCCAGCGCAGCCGTGGACAGCAGCATGATGGACAGGAGCAGTGCGAAAAACTTTTTCATAGGAGCCAACCTCTTTTTTGCGAAACTTGGCAGAATTTCTGCCAGCAACACAATTATACGCGCAGCAATGCCGGTTTGTCCAGACAAACTTGTCAAAAAAAATAGCAAAATCGTCGATTGATGCAATCAGATGTTATTGCCGTATCGACCAGTCATTTGCGTCCGTACTTGCTCGATAACCTCATCCAGCACAAAATTACGGAACCAATATTCCCCGTCATCAGGGAAATCAAGGTAGTCCGTGTAGAAGGGCATGGCGCGCGTGTCCTGCTGGCGGAGCGTCCGAATCGCGCCTGTCCGGCAGTCCACTTCCGCGTTGAAGCTGCGCCCGTCGGGGTAATCCAGCGTCACTTTCCAGATGGGGTCGCCCTCGCCGGGGTCAATCAGCACACCGCCGCGCAGGGAGTAGTCATCGTCGCCCAACGCGCGGGCAGCGTATTCCGCCGCGACCTCTTGAGAAATTGCGTAGTCGGGGATGTCGGGGTAAATCGTCTGACGCAGGCAGGCAACAGACCAGTCGCCGACGTAGCTGCCGCTGATGCTTATCGCGGACTGGAAAGAACGGAGCGTCGCCTGATCCCAGCGCAGGATATTGGCACCGTACAAATCAACATAGCGCTGAACAATATGATTGGCGTACATGCCGTAGACGATACCGGGCTGCGTGTTCGCGTCGCGGTAGAAGATGGTGACGCGCAGGTTTTCCGCCAGCGTGTTCCAGACGCGCACGGGCAGCAGAATGCTGGCGCGCAGGGCACTGAAGCTCGGAATCTGTACGGAGCCCACCACGGACAAGTCGCTGTCGCGCACGTCCATGAGGAAGTATCCCATGTCGGTGGACAGCCAGAAGTGCCAAATCAGCTCACCATCCTCGCGATAAACAAGGAACGAGGAATTCTCATAGCACAAATGGGCGTTCAGCGATTTCAAGGCGGCAGCGGTCACATCATCGGCGGTGGATTTCATGCTGGCATCAGGAACGACCTCCAGCGCCAGCAGGGCGTTGAACAGCGGCAGGGTACCGTCCGTTTCCATCTGGCGCAGACCGGCTTCGTCCGTCAGGCTGCCGGTCAGCAGCGCTTGCAGCTGCTGGACGGTTTCGCGCTGGTAAATCGGGGGCAGATAGCCCTGCATCAGCAGCGTGAAGCGCGCTGCATCCAGCGGATTGCGGTTCCAGCCGACATCCAGCACTTCGCCGTACCAGTTCAGCGCTGCCCAGTAAATGTCGCCCTGCGACGTGTTCTGCGCATCCTTGGTGAAAATCACGACACCGCCGCCCGTGTAGTAGGAGAATCCGCCTGCCGTGTCCTCAAAATCGCTTTCAATAAAGCAGGTGTACCCTTCTTCCGCCATATTCCGCTGATATTGGCGCTGGATGGCATCGCTGGCAGCAGACTGCGCCGTTTCGGCATCCACGGCGGGTACGCCATGGGAGAAGTCCGTGCGGTCAAGGGTGGACAGCAGCTGACTGGGGAAAAACTCCTGCGGCAAACCGTAGAGATTGCCGGAGTACGTCGTTGTCAGCAGCGTACCGGTCAGCCCGTTCAGCTCCAGATACACGATGCTCTGCCCGCTGGGGGCATTCGGCTGGCGGATGGCAATCTTCCAGAAGTCGCCGGACGCGCCCGCAAGGTACTCTGCCGCCAGCACGTCGGACGATGAACCGCCCTGAATGGCGAGCGCGGCGTCAATGGCTTCTTCGCGGGTCAGCGCTTCCGCCGGAACATCCGGGAAGCCATCGCGCCCGACGCTCAGAAACAGCTCATGCACCGTCTGCATTGACGAGCGATCCGCCCGCGAAAGCGCCAGAATGTACACACGCAGCTGCATGGGCGTCCATGTGCGCATGTCGTAGCCGAAAATGCGCCGGAAGCCGCGGGTCACTTCGTCCGCCGTGTGATTGCTGCCCGCACCGCGTTCCCGCCGCATTCGGCAAATGCTGCCGTCCTCCGCGTTCACCGCGACTTCGTATGTCGTGCCGAACGCATCCAGCGCATCAAAATTTACGCAGTAATACGCTCCCTCACAGGTGCCGTCATAAACACCGGAAAGGAAGCGGATACCTACACGATAGAAATCAAGATTGGTGAAATCCGCCTGCGGGTCGTCATTGGTGCGGATGTAGGCAACTGCGCGGGCAAGGGCGTCCTGCGCGGTGATTTCGGTGGAGAGCGGTTCGCGCGTCATGCCCGGCAGAATCCCCTGATAGCCGATTTTCTCCAGCGTCTGGCTGAGCGCCACCTGCGCGCGGATATCCCACTGCCCCAGCGACGACCCCACAGGGCAAAGAATTTCCAGCAGCGTGGAGAGCGAACAGCCACCGTCCTTTTCGACCTGCGTCATCAGCGCCGAAATCGCCTCTTCATCCACTGAAAACTGCAAATCCGCCGCGCTGGCCAGAAGCTTTTTCACCTGTGCCGCCGTCAGGAAATCGCCCTGACGGGTGACGTCGGCAGTGAGCTGCGGGGAATCGTCCGACAAAATCCCGGTTTGCAGCAGGACGCCCGCGCCCAGTACCAGCACGAGCAGCACCGCCGCGATGGCCTGCCAGCGAATCACGCGCGGACGCTTTTCATCCTGCGAAACGCGGCGCAGGACGGCATTCACCTGCGCGTCGGTGACGTGCAGTCCGGCTAAATTCGTATCCAGCACCCGCTTGAGTTTATCAGACATAGCAGTCACCTCCTGTCAGCGAAAGTTTGAGCGCCTGTTCCGCTTTTTTGAGCCGCGTATGTACTGTCGATTTGCTGATGCCCAGTGCATCGGCGGTTTCCTGAAGGTTCATATCCTGATAATAGTAGAGAATCAACGGGTTTTTGAGGTCGTCGGGCAAGCGCAGGATGTCCAGCATCAATTCCCGATCCTCTGGCAGCACGGTCATCATGCCCTGCGGCAAGTCTTCCAGCGCGTGCCGCATGTCGATGTGCCGAAACCACCGTTTCCGCTGATAATCGCGGCAGACATTGATGGCAATGCGCATCAGCCACGTTTTGACGCTCGCGCCGTTGCGCTGCTCGAAGGTGTCCATGGCGCGCCAAGCGCGGAGGAAGGTGTCCTGCATGGCATCCTCAGCTTCACGCGCGTCGGAAAGGATGACGAAGCATGTGCGCAGGATGGCGGTGCCGTAGGTGCGCATCCAGTCTTCCAAGCGGCGTTCATTGGGGGATTGCTGCTCCATGCTTTGCCCTCCTTTCATTTTCATGGTGATTTCAATTTCATGGTGATTTCAATGGATTAGACGCATAAAGCAGTGCGTTTTTCCAGGGGTAAGGGAAAATTGCGGAGAAAAATAATACGATTTTCCAATTCATTTGCGCTATTTGCTTGCGCTTTTTCCGCGCTGAGCAACTTTTGGCGCACGCTATAATACGATTTCCAGATTCACCTGCGCCATCTGCTTGCGCCTTTTCCATTCTGGCGTCCGTTCATTCCACTTGGCGTAGCGCTGCTACGCTGCGTTTCATTCACGTTAGCCAGAATGAAAAATTCGCGGCGTATCTTGGCGCATTTTCATCTGGAAATAGTATAAGGGATACCCCTCATAATTGAGTCCAACCCAGCTGCGTCATCCCTGCCGGGCAAAAATTTCGAGAAAAAGCGCAATTCAAACGCACTGTTTGCACGCGAAATAAACCTCGTTACGCAACCTTCATTCGATTGCGAGCAAGGTATAAATTCGCAAGTGCAAACAGTGTGCAGCAATGCTGATGCAGTTTTTCCCGTCCTCGGAATCGTGTTTTGCAAAAATGAAAGATTCTCTTTATCACGCAAAACACATGTTCCACTTTGGAACGAATCGAGGATTTCGCATGTTCGATTGCTTTGAGCAGCTCGAACTTTTCGCCGCTTGCTTTCTTCAGCTGCGACGGACACTTGTTGATTTGATACCGGATAGGATGTCCTTCATTGTTGACAAGAACTGCATCATCCTTCTTTTCTGCACCCAGATACCCGCTGTCCGCATCCACGCCGATGTGCTCCTTGTAGCCGAAGTACCATTGGTTGCCCTTTTTGACGGAATGAGCTTCCGGATCACGCTGCTTTTCCTTGTTTTTCGTCGATGAAGGCGCGGCTATCAGCGTCGAATCCACAATTGTTCCCTTTCCCGACCTTTTTGCTGTTCTTTCTTTGTGCGGGACTGCCTTAAACGAAAACCCCCGCTTCAAGCGGAGGTTCAGAAAACCTTACAGATGATTTGTCGGAACCGCTGTTGTCGGTTCATCCCACCAGTTCAAACGCATAGAAGGCGATCGCGCCTTGCCCGGAAAAACGGAAGTACAGGGCTTGCCTGCCGTCCGGAACAGTCAGTGGTGCGGTGAACATAGCCTGCTGGCCGTTTGTTATCACAGGTATTTCAGCGCACCGTTGAAGCGGTCATGGCTGCCGTAGACATAGACCCGATCGCCGAAGGCGTGAGGTTCACCGTCGGGGATGTACTCCCACCGGAGGAGATAGGGATTGAAAACCCGATCTTTCATGGGAAGGCTCCTCTCTGACTGCAAAACAAAGGAAAAGATGCAGCACCGTCTGATCACAGGTATCAGGCCGGTGCTGCAGTGTTAAGGATCCGTTTGTTTAATAGTGAAGCAAGCAGCAAACAGTATGGGCTGGTCATCAGCGCCAGAGGAAACCGTTGCTCAGTACTTACTTCGCTTTGGCAGCCTTTCGCTTGCTGACATTGTACTGATCAGGATGCTTTTTACTGTCAGCAGCCCGGAGCAGCGTCCAGACGATCATGAACGCGGCCAGCACCGTGATGCCGATGGTCGTCCACCTTACAGCGATCCGCCAGGGCGCCTCGTCATAGTACACGACAGAACCGGGCGCGGTATGCTGGAGGACGGCAGAGTTGGCGATCGTGAAGGCTACATGGTGGAGAGCGTTCCGGATCACAGCCTTCGCAGTGGGGCTGTCAAAGTCGTTCATGTTGTTGAGGGTATTCCAGACTAGCCAGCCGTCGGTACCCGCACGGATGCTCATCTCCACGAATTCGTTCGAGCCATTGTACATATCCGTGATGATGTAGCCATGGAAGTTCCACTCATCACGCACCAGACTGGTCATCAGATCGGCATTCGCAAAGGCCACGACAGGGCCGAAGCAGTTCTGTGCGCCCATCATCGCGCTGCAGCCACGCATCACCTTGGTGGCCACCGTTCCGTTTTCATCCGCCGTATAGCGAATCGTCTTGCGGGCCTCACGGATGCAGATCTCAAAGGGCTTGTTGTAGAGTTCTCGGACCACCTGCTCTGTTGCCCAGGTGTGCAGGAACGAGGCACGGTTCGTCTCCTGGTCATTCAGGCCAAAATGCTTGATGAAGTCGAACATGCCCGAGGAGGACGTACCTGTCACAACCGCCGCCGCGACCTTGCCGGAAAGGACGGGATCCTCGCTGTAATATTCAAACACGCGGCCCTGGAAGGGACTGCGGTGCAGGTTCATCGCCGGAGCCATTCGACCCTGACGGCCACCCAGCAGCGCTTCCTGTCCCATTGCTTCGCCCATCTCGCGCATCAGCTCGGTATTCCATGTCGCTGCCATTTCGGGCGCCATGCACCAGGAAGAAGTATCGCGGCTGTGGTCGGATCCAATGCCGTCGCCATTGTCCAGGCGGACACCGTTGGCACCTTCACAGTGCAGACTCTGTGGCAATCCGATAGAAGCGATGGCATTGGTGGAATAGCTGGTGCCGGTCAGGATCTGACGGATGTCATCATGATCTGCGGTATAATCCAGCTGATCCAGCAGCAGATCCCATGCTTCATCGTAGAAGTCCTTGCCTCGAAGACTGATAAGTGTCAGATCGTTCTTCTGCTTTTCCTGCACAGGATCTGCCACGTAGACATCGCTGCCCTGGACATTGCCCAGCCTCGGGTCCGAAGCGGCGTTGAAGGCGTTCTCCTGTCCGAACATATCAATATACTTCTGGTTGATCTGCTTGCCGGAGATCTTCTCACCGAAGGGCAGGGTTGCTTCCCAGTTGGCACGGGTGAGCATAACCACCTCATCGTTCATGTACTCATTCATATAGGGGAAGAGATTGGTCGCAGCGATGAAGCCTGCCTCGGTGTCAGCCTCTGCCCGCTCAGGCACGTCAAGCAGGGTACCATCGTCATCCATTGCAGCCTGCATTTTGATCTCCGAGGGGCGCGGGTTGCTCTGATCATACCAGATGGTTTGGCTGTTGTGCCAGTTGGTGGTTTCGATTACTTCATGGCTGTTCCGGCGCAGGGACAGGACGTACTGACCTTCCTCCAGCATGTAGCAGCCCGTCGTTCCGTCGCCATTGTCGCGGGTGTAGCAGTAGGATGCCATCTCATCCCGCCCAAAGCGCAGCACCAGCTGGGTGCTCTCGCCGGGCTGCAGGAGACCGGTCTTGGCAAAGGCGATCAGCGTAGCGGTGGGCTTTTCGATCTTCATCTCCCGATCCAGATCCGTGTAGGGAGGATTCAGATAAAGCTGTACCACTTCCTTGCCTGCCCGGTCACCTGTATTGGTCACCGAGACAGTCACTTCTAGTTCTTCCTTGCCCTGAACAGAGAGGATCTTCTGATCAAAAGTGGTATAGCTCAGGCCGTAGCCAAAGGGGTAGGCTACTTCGCCCACGGCCGTGGCCGCGCCCTGGCTGTTCAGTTCGCCGTAGCTAAAGCCTGCTGCCTTCAAATCGTAGGCCG
>ENA-UEYD01001379-UEYD01001379.1-human-gut-metagenome-genome-assembly--contig:-NODE-1379-length-17839-cov-6.629434_pt1 | contig 17839 bp, 9 predicted proteins | sample MGYA00242907_ERZ507875 | MGnify/ENA primary metagenome ERZ507875 (study PRJEB26167, sample SAMN06115506) | human gut metagenome | host: Homo sapiens | place: China:Shandong | collected 2015-08-07...
TTGTCATGCTGACAGCCGGTTTGCTGTATTGGTCAAATTCATCTTTCGCGTCTGTTACTACATCACCTTCCAACGGAGCTTTACCGTTGCGTTCGGTAGACTTGATAGCATATAATTCGAACGTCTGTCCTTTCTTGTCAAATTCAGAAGGAGAAACACCCCATTTCAAACGAAGGTCTTTCGGGAGTTCTGCTTTAACTTCCGGCATAGCCAGATATTTGTTGATATCAGCAGTGTCTTTGTAGTTAGCGTAACCGATCACAGGACCTTGTCCGCTAGAGTTCAACTGCAGGATAGCCAACAGAGGGTATTGCTTTTTAATTTCTGCCAGGTTAGCTGTTGAATTATCTTCAGTAGTTGTAGCATCTCCTTTCAGGGCAGCAGCAAGACTGTCGGCAGCACTTACGCTTTTCTTGGCCGGAGTAGCTTCTGCAAGCGGAGCTTCTTTGGTGGAATCTACAGCGGTAGAGTCTGCATCTGTCTCCTGCGCTAATACAGCACGCAATTTAGCATCAGCAGATTGCATGGCAGGAAGAACTTCTTTAGCTGTATAAGTTTCCCAGAATTCCAGGTTAGCAGAACCTTGGAGAAGTTTTCTCACACGTTCCGGCTCTTTGATACCCGGCAATTCCACCATGATACGACCCATTTTGTCTTCCAGGCTCTGGATATTCGGCTGAACAACACCGAAACGGTCGATACGTGTACGAAGTACGTTATATGAGTTTTCAACAGCAGCTTTTACTTCTGCTCTCAATACTTTTTCAACTTCTGCATCCGATGATTTCTGGTTAACTTTGTCTTTCAACTGTTGTGTTGCGAAGAGTTCGGAAAGTTTTGCGTTAGGAGCAGCTTTGTGGTATTCTCTGACAAATAGCGTGATGATATCATCCTGGCTGTTTACAGCCTGTTTTGCAGCTTCTGCCAATGCATTGTTGAAAGCTTCATCCGGCTTGTTGTCAGCCAGTGCTTTGATAACATCAGGTACAGAAACTTCAAGGATAACGTTCATACCACCTTTTAGGTCCAAACCTAAACTAATCTCCATCTCACGACATTGTTTCAGCGTCCAGTTACCCAACCACACTTTCTCATTGGAGAGAGAGTCGAGGTAGTCTTGTTCCACTTTCGGGTCGCCGTTCGCAATTTCTTTCGCCTTGTTGGTATAATGGCGTGTTACGAAGGAGAAGGAGAGGTAGAACACGCATACCAGCGTGAGTAATACCGCAAAAACCTTTACAAATCCTTTGTTTTGCATTTTACTTTTAATTTATGATGATTACTTTTTTAATTTAATTTTCAGTTAAATTCTGTCGTACACAAGTTCTTTTTGCCGCATACAAGGCTGCAAATATAGTTTTTTTTCACATTCATGTGTAATAAGCCCTCAAATATTTGATGTTTAAGGGCTTTTTTGCTGAATTATTTCATTCCTCTGTTTTTCAGTAGTGGTTCCAGGCTTGGTTCCGCTCCACGGAAATTCTTATAAAGCACCATCGGGTCTTCGCTGTCTCCCTTCTCCAATACGTTATGCCGGAACAGGTCGGCGGTGTTTTTATCAAAAATACCATGTTCTTTGAAAGCTTCGAAAGCATCATTGTCCAATACGTTGGCCCATAGGTAACTATAGTATCCGGCAGCGTATCCGCCAATGATATGATTAAAGTAAGTCACGCGATAACGCGGTGCTATTTCGGGAATCAAGTTAAGCTTGTCCATCGCTTCTTTTTCGAATGCAAGCATATCCAGATTCTTTACATCTGTCATCGTGTGCAGGTTCATGTCGAGGATGGCGGCAGCCAGTAATTCGGTAGTCATGAAGCCCTGATTGAAAGTCTTCTGTTGCAGTATCTTTTCGATGATTTCGTCGGGTATCACTTCTCCTGTCTGATAATGTTTGGCATACATTTTCAGCACTTCGGGTTCAGTCGCCCAATGTTCGTTGATTTGAGAAGGAAGTTCTACAAAGTCACGTACCACGTTGGTTCCCGATGTTCCTTTGTATTCACATTTTGTCAGCAGTCCGTGCAGAGCGTGACCAAATTCGTGAAACAGGGTTTCCACTTCATCCATGGTCAATAAAGAGGGGGTGTCGCCTACCGGCTTGGTAAAGCTGCAAACGTTGCATACCAACGGACGGGTTGTTCCGTGTTGCTCACGATAGTTGCTCATCCATGCACCACCGCTTTTCCCGGGACGTGGGAAATAGTCTACATAGAAGATACCGAGCTGGGAACCATCTGCGTCTTTCACTTCAAAGACTTCTACATCAGGGTGATAAGTTGGTATGCCTTCCAGTTTGCTTAGGGTGATGCCATATAATTTGTTGGCTACGGCGAAAGCACCATCGCGTACATTCTCCAGTTTGAAGTAAGGTTTTGTATCCTCTTCAGACAGGTTGTATTTTTCTTTCCGTAGTTTTTCGGTATAATACCACCAGTCCCATGCTTCCAGTTTTTCTCCTTTTCCTTCCTTATCCATTAATTTCTGAAGTTCGGTAGCTTCTGCTTTTGCTTTTGGCAGTGCGTAGCTCCAGAGGTTATTTAAAAGGCTCATTACGTTGTTGGCGTTCTTTGCCATGGTTTCATCCAGGACGAAGTTTGCATAACAGTCGAAACCTAATAAGTTCGCTTTTTCCAGGCGGAGAGAAACGATCTTGCGGATGTTTTCCTTGTTATCGTTCCCGTCGTTGTTGTTGTCGCGGTTGATATAAGCTTTGTATATTTGCTCCCGGAGCGGGCGATTTTCAGAATATTGCAGGAAAGGCAGACGGCTGGCATTGTGCAGGGTGAACAACCATTTTCCCGGTTGTCCGGCTGCTTTCGCTTCTTCGGCCGCACTTTGGCGGAACCATTCAGGCAATCCTGCCAGATCTTCTTCCTTGTCAACGAAAAGTTGGAAGGCATTATTCTCATTCAGCACATTGTTGCTGAAAGTGATGCCAAGTGTAGAAAGCTCCTTGTTGATTTCGCGGAGGCGAGCTTGGTCCTTTTCGCCAAGGTTCGCTCCGGAGCGGATAAATCTTTTATAAGTCTTGTCCAGCAGACGTTCTTGTTCCGACGTCAGGTTCAATGAATCTTTCTTTTGGTAGACATCGTTCACCCGTTTGAATAGTTTCCCATTCAGGGAGATATTGTCATTATGTTCCGAAAGAACCGGTGCCAGTTTGATGGAAAGTGCGGTCAGCGAATCAGTAGTTTCTGCATCTGTCATATTGAAGAAAATGATGCTTACCCGGTCTAAGATGGGTGCGCTGTTATCCAAAGCCACAATCGTATTTTCGAATGTCGGAATTTCCGGGCTTTCGATGATGGCTTCGATATTTTGATTCTGTTCTTCTATCCCTTTCAGGAAGGCAGGTTCATAGTGCTCCAATTTAATCTTGTCGAAAGAAGGAACACCATACTCGGTTTGAAACTCTGTAAAGAAAGGATTGCTTTCTGTTTTCGTAGCACAGGAGTACATCATACAACTTACTGCTAAAATGGTTAGTGTCTTTTTAATCATCATAAGTGTTTTTTATTAGAGTTTTCAGTTCTCATCGTTTACTGATATAGCACCAGATCGGGTAGTGGTCTGATGCTTTGATAGACCGGTCTACCGTGCAATTGTAGGCTTTCAGGTTGGGGCTGATCAAGATATTGTCTATGCGGAAATAGAACTTGTTCTGATTGTAGGAAATGCCCAATCCTTTACCGGACTGTGTGAATGCATCATCTAGTTTTTGAGTCAGGATGCGATGTGTATACGAGATAGAACCGTCGTTGAAATCGCCGCATACGATAGTTGTCGGATATTTACATGCTGCAATGGCTTTAGCCACAGAATCAGCTTGTGAAGCCCGGATAGCCGATGCTTCCGCCAGTTTTCTGATTAATTGCCTAAGTCCGGTTTTTACTTTCTTGGCATTCGGGTCTTTAATCATATCCTCATACATCCCTCTGTCTTCTTTGGTGAGTTTGTTGGATTCCAGGTGGTTGTTGATTAATGTAAGAGTGTCGTTATTTACATTCAATACATATTTCATGGAACCGTTATAATTACTTTCATATTTGATGGGATGTATCGAGAGTATGGGGAACTTGGAGAAACAGGCAAGTTGCACATCTCCTTTCCCTTGTTGGTGGACGGATTGGTAAGGATAGGCTTTCAATGCTTTTTTAATATCCTGTTCCGTCAGGTATTTCTTGTTGGTAGCGGTGTTATATTCTTGCAGACAGATAATATCGGCGTTGCTATCTACAAGATAAGATAATACAGGGTTCTTTCCATCTTTCTTCTCCAGATTGTTGAAACTCATTACGTTATAGGATAGGATTTTGATGCTTCCTTCCGGTATGGTTTTAGTGGTGGAGTTAAAAGGAATATAAGTTCGTATCTGCGGAATACAAATCAGAAAACCGATGGCGGGCAAGAGCGCATAGCGGTAGTTGACGAATGCCCAGAAGCCGATAAAAATCAGATTAATCGTCAGGAATATCGGAAATGCAAGTCCCAAGCTGGAAGCAAGTGGGTTTATTTTCGGGTTAAGGTAAGGGCTATAAGCGCTTAATATCAACGTTCCCACGAAGAGAGCGTTGACAGCAAGTATCAGATATGCGACAAATTTGCCAATATGTTCCATTCTTTTATCTTTTGCTTGCGTCGAACAAGCTTTTCTTTTCTTCAGTTGTCAGACTGTCGTAACCGGATTTTTTTAGTTTTTCCAAAATACGGTCCACTTCATCTGACTGTGCTTTTTTGTGGGCATTGTAATCATAATCCTTCTCGCGACCGGTGGCACTGCTTCCATAGTGTACCTTCATTTTCGGTTTCCGTTTCCATGTTTTCTTCTGAAACAAGGAGATGAAACCATCCAGAATCCAGTTGATCCAAGAAGTCAAATCAGTTCCTTTATTTAGGCTGGCAGCAAACCAAAGTCCAGCAAGAGCACCGCCCAAGTGGGCGATATGTCCTCCGGCATTACTTGAGGTGATGGATAATACATCGATTCCGATAACAACCAGTGCCAGGTATTTGAGACGGATAGCGCCGAAAAGAAAAAGTTGCACCCTGTAATTAGGCTCACGATAAGCCGTAGCGGTTACGATGGCTAATACGGAAGCCGAAGCTCCTACCAATGTTGAGCCTACCACTTGCGAACTGAATAAAGGAAATACATTGTAGGCGATCATATACAGTAAACCTCCGCAGATACCTCCCAATACATATAGCCCTCTTAAATGTTTGGCCGAGAAAAAGTAGAGAAACAAACTTCCGAACCAATACAGCCAGAGCATATTGAATAAAATATGCAGGATACCGGCATGCATAAACATATAAGTAAATAGCGACCACGGTTGATGAATAAATCCGATAAAGGATGCCGGTAAGGCAAATATACCGAATATATCGGGGGTACTTACTTCAAAAAGTCGCAGGAAAACGTTAATCAACGTGCCGATCAGAAAGATGCCTACGTTGATATAAATCAGTTGGATGAAAATATTTCCTCTTCTGAATGTCTCCTTTAAATCAGCTATAATATGTCCCATTGTTATTGCTTTTTTTTCTCCAATATAAAATCAGGATCAATCCGAATAACATTCCTCCCAAGTGAGCAAAGTGAGCAACATTATCTCCGGTGCTGTTGGCAAGCCCTGCCCATAATTCAATTGCGGCATATCCTATCACGAAGAACTTCGCTTTGATAGGGAAAGGCAGCGGAAAGATGAACAACCGGTTGTTGGGAAACAGCATGCCAAATGCCAGCAAAATGGCGTAAACGGCTCCCGAGGCACCTACGGTGGTCAACATGTTCAGATATTGCTCCATAGGGATAACGCCATATCCGATCAAATTCACTTGTGTATGTTGGCTAAGTTCTATCACATATTGAATATATTGCACTCCTTCCTGGATAAGTCCCGCACCGATACCACAGAGAATATAGTAGAAGAGGAAACGTTTGGGTCCCCAGGTTTGTTCGAGAATCGGTCCGAACATGAAAACTGCAAACATATTAAAGAAAATGTGGCTGAATCCGCCGTGCATGAACATATAAGTGATAAGCTGTGCCGGATTAAAGTCACTTGCGAGGAAAAAATGTAATCCCAGATAATTCGTTAAATCCAGGCCGTAACGTTGGGCTACGATTGTCCCGAAAAATACTAGTACATTGATAATTATCAGGTTTTTAGTTACAGTTGGCATCATTTTTATTTCTGAATATTTAGATAATAGACGCAAAAGTACGAATAAATTCTGTTTTAAAGCATGAAAAACGCTTCCTATTAGCTCTTTTTCAATAATTTGCTGCGTTTTTTTTATGTTTTTATTTGATATGTTGTTTTGTTCGGCTATATTTGTGGAATCAATCCATTGTGGGATAATCTTTTGTGTAACATATATATTAATTAATCATTTTACGTATTATGAATAAGTCTGATCTTATTAGTGCAATGGCTGCTGAAGCTCAAATGAGCAAAGCCGATGCAAAAAAAGCACTTGATGCTTTCATCACTTCAGTTACTAATGCTATGAAAGCTGGTGACAAAGTATCTCTCGTAGGTTTTGGTACTTTCTCTGTAAGCGAAAGAGCTGAAAGAACTGGTATTAACCCTTCTACAAAGGCAACTATTACTATTCCTGCTAAGAAAGTAGCTAAATTTAAAGCTGGTGCTGAATTATCTGCAGCTGTTGAATAAGATAGATAGTTGAAAGAAATTAGGAGAGGAGACGCGATGCGTCTCCTTTTTTTGTATCTTTGCGCGCAAGAAATAACTTGATTATGAAGATAGAAGATAAACTTGTAGCGTCCGTCATCAGCGGACTGAAAGCACTCTACGGTCAGGAAGTCCCTGAAAAAATGGTGCAGATGCAAAAAACAAAGAAAGAATTTGAAGGACATTTGACACTGGTCGTGTTCCCTTTTCTGAAGATGTCGAGAAAAGGACCGGAACAGACGGCACAGGAGATCGGTGAATATCTGAAAGCCAATGAACCGGCTGTAGCTGCCTTTAATGTGATAAAAGGTTTCCTGAACCTGACTATCGCATCGGCTACTTGGATTGAACTGCTCAATGAGATTCAGGCTGACGAGCAATATGGTCTGGTAAAAGCTACCGAAACTTCTCCGTTGGTAATGATCGAGTATTCTTCTCCGAATACAAACAAACCGCTTCACTTGGGACACGTGCGTAACAACCTTTTAGGTAACGCATTGGCTAACATTGTAGCTGCCAACGGCAACAAGGTAGTAAAGACTAATATCGTAAACGACCGTGGTATCCATATCTGTAAATCCATGTTGGCATGGAAGAAATATGGAAACGGCGAAACTCCGGAGACTTCCGGAAAGAAAGGCGACCATCTGGTAGGCGATTATTATGTCTCTTTCGATAAACATTATAAAGCGGAACTGGCAGAACTGATGGCTGGATTTATAGCACAGGGAATGAGTGACGATGAGGCTAAGGCGAAAGCCGAGGCAGCATCTCCTTTGATGCAGGAAGCCCGTGAAATGTTGGTGAACTGGGAAGCCGGCGATCCGGAAGTACGCGGATTGTGGGAAATGATGAACAACTGGGTATACGCCGGATTCGACGAAACCTATAAAAAGATGGGTGTCAGCTTCGACAAGATATATTATGAATCCAACACCTACCTCGAAGGAAAAGAGAAGGTGATGGAAGGACTGGAAAAAGGCTTTTTCTTCAAAAAAGAGGATGGTTCCGTATGGGCTGACCTGACTGCCGAAGGACTGGACCACAAATTACTCCTCCGTGGTGACGGTACTTCTGTCTATATGACACAGGATATAGGTACAGCTAAACTCCGTTTTGCAGATTATCCGATTGATAAGATGATTTATGTAGTGGGTAACGAGCAGAACTATCACTTCCAGGTACTTTCTATTTTGCTTGATAAGCTTGGTTTCGAATGGGGTAAGAGCCTCGTTCACTTCTCTTACGGAATGGTGGAACTGCCGGAAGGTAAGATGAAGTCCCGTGAAGGTACTGTGGTGGACGCTGACGACTTGATGGAAGAAATGATTTCCACTGCCAAAGAAACTTCACAAGAACTAGGCAAACTGGATGGTTTGACACAGGAAGAAGCGGATGATATTGCCCGTATCGTTGGTCTGGGAGCTTTGAAATATTTCATCCTGAAAGTGGATGCCCGTAAGAACATGACGTTCAATCCGAAAGAATCTATCGACTTCAATGGTAATACAGGGCCATTTATCCAATATACTTATGCACGTATTCAGTCGGTGCTCCGGAAAGCGGTAGAATCGGGTATTGTCATTCCTGAACAGATTCCGGCTGGCATTGAATTGAGCGAAAAAGAAGAAGGATTGATTCAGATGGTGGCTGACTTTGCGGCTGTTGTAAAACAAGCCGGTGAAGATTATAGCCCGTCTATTATCGCTAATTATACCTATGATTTGGTGAAAGAATACAATCAATTCTATCACGACTTCAGCATTTTGCGTGAAGAGAATGAGGCGGTGAAAGTATTCCGTATCGCTCTGTCTGCTAATGTAGCCAAAGTTGTTCGTTTGGGAATGAACTTGCTGGGTATTGAGGTTCCTTCCAGAATGTAAGACTTTCTCTGAACAAAATATACTTCTGCGGGGTTTCTTTTATATATAAAAGGAATCCCGTATGTTTTATTCCCCCCCCATCCCTTACTTCGGAAGAGAGAAACGGAAACTGCTACTGTCTCTTATTCCGAACTGCTGTTTGACCTGATCTATGTTTTCTCGGTCACGCAACTTTCACATTATTTGCTTCATAATCTCACTTGGGAAGGATTATTGAAAGAAACAATCCTGTGGTTTGCAGTCTGGATGTTGTGGCAACATACCATCTGGGTGACTAACTGGTTCAACCCGGATACCCGGCCGATACGTATTCTTCTTTTTATCAGTATGCTGGTGGGGCTGGTGATGGCGGCTGCTATTCCTTATGCCTTTACTTACCGGGGATTGATATTTGCTGTCTGCTATGTTCTGATACAGGCAGGGAGAACACTTTATATTATCGGGGTGTTAGGAGATCATCATCTGGCTGCTAATTTTAAGCGAATTATGGGCTGGTTCTGTATATCTGCCGTCTTTTGGATTACGGGTGCCATATTGCAGGGAGAATGGCAAATTCTACTGTGGATTATAGCCGCCATCTGTGATTATACAGCCCCGATGCACGGATTTGCTTTACCTCGTCTGGGACGTTCGGACAGTAGCAAGGAATGGACTATTGAAGGGCATCATTTGGTGGAACGTTGCCAGTTGTTTGTGATTATTGCTTTTGGAGAAACTCTATTGATGACAGGAGCTTCTTTGAGTGAAGTAGAAGAATGGACGCCTCTCGTGATTATTTCTGCTGTCATATCTTTCATTGGTAGTTTGGCTATGTGGTGGGTTTACTTTGATGTGAGCAGTGAAGCCGGTAGCCGGAAAATACAGGAAGTGAAAGATCCCGGAAAGCTGGGGTTGATTTATAATGCAATTCATATCGTACTGGTGGGAGCATTGATTATTTGTGCGGTAGGAGACGAACTGATTGTTGCCCATCCCGAACAAGAAATGAGAGCGGAAGTTGTTTTTGTTCTGATTATCGGACCAATCGTTTATATTCTGGCAAATAGTATCTATAAATATGTCACGTGCCGTATGCTTCCTTTATCACATATTATTGCTGTAATAGCTTTGGCTTTACTGCTTCCCTGGCCTTATCACATTTCTTTATTGACGATGAATATCTTGGTAACATCTGTTTTTATATTCGTGATTGTGTTTGATATGCTATTCCCTAATAAAGGTTTTAAGATAAAATGGGAGCCGAAGATTTAATGATGGAAGCCTATTCATAACGGATAATACTTACATCCTATAATGTTGTGGCTTAAAATAAAAACACAGTTCACACGAATTCTTGGTGAGTATTCGAGAAGTTGTGTGAACTGCGTAATTCGAGCCTTTCTAAACGGATGTCTATTATGTCTTTTTCATCGATGGTTCGCAATGCGAAGTCCCGATAGCGATTCCGTACAATATCTGGGCTGCTTTCATTTAAATCGTATCAATCTTTATTTGTACCAATCTTTATTTTGTTTCCCATTCGATGATACCCATCCAGAGAACTTGGGATATGATTGATCGATTCGTTTCCCTTCCTCTGGAACCGGGAGATTACTTACTGGCATATTGATAGCAAACGGCATCAAGTCTGCAGAAACATAATACATCCCTTCTTCTGGTCTGTAGATGTCTTTCCCGGTTCCCAGTAACGATAAGTCGGCTTTATCAGTCGGGGGATAATTTATCAGATGTAATTCTTTGCCTCTACCCTCGTTGGAACTGATGAAGATAAACGGGTTGTAAGGAGGTACCACCTCTTTCTCACTAGCTCCATCAAGCGTGATGGTTACAGTATATTCTTTCTTTGATTCATCAGTGATATTTTTGAATTTTGTCATGTCGTCATACAACAATATGGTTGGGTGAGACTGTCCAGGCTCTGTTTCTTTTCCTTCCATGTATATAGAACTTGATAAACCACTGGCATCAGGCCCCGTTATTTTTACACTCTTGACATTGCTGTTTGAGAGCTTGTGTAATTGATATCCAAATCCGTTTTGCAGATAACCGCCACAGTGCTGTAAGATAAACTTGTCTTCTATTTCGTAAATGCGATTGTCAAGAGCATTTCGGGTCATTGTACTGGTGTACTTTACCATTACGTCATTCATATCGTAATCACCTAACTTAGGCCATAAGTCTTCAAAAGCCAGTGTACCGGAATAAGAAATTTTATATTGCTCGGGGATTGCTTCGGGGTCCTCAGGCAGTGGAGGCAATGTCGGGTCAATAGCATTCTTTTCTGACGTATGAATATAGAAGATGGCATCTGCATAATCGAAGTCAATATTATCTTCGAATCCTACTGCTACAATCTGCCCGGACTTGGAATCACGGAGAGATACAGTTCTTTGTGTATTATTCGTGTTTAGATTCCTGGTGGAATAGCGTGCCCCCATACCTTTTATGATATCGCCCACTTTGTCTTTATCTGTTTCTGAGGTGAGTTTGCTCTTGAATCCCATACCTTGCAGGCACCAGCCAATTGTGACTCCTGCAGGAAATTTGTCTTCGTATTCCTGTGTCTCTTCATTCCAATATTTGAGTTTTATTTCTTCGCCACACACTAATGCTCCTACCCCTAAAGTCTTGTAAACAGGAGAGGTGTTTGGGAATGCAATTATTTGTTTTATATCACTCGCGCTCTGGGGCGGATTGTTGGTAGGATAGGTGTAATATCCAACTGTATTGTACCATGCAGCAGAGCTGGTTATAAATACGAGACTCACTTCGGTCGGGTTAACAATTGGAATATCTGAAGTCATTTTGATGGAACCATCAAAAAACTCCGGATAATTCTGACTGATGTTCATAACCTTGCTTTTACCGCTCTCATCTTTGACTGTAACCTTTCTGAAAACATACTTGATGTTGTATAGTACGTCTGCCGGAGGTATATTTATTTTAGGTTCCAGGTTGGTTGGTCTTCCGCTGTCATCCCAGTCTGCATCGGGAAGAACATGCCATTCTTTTAGATAGGTATGTTGGTTCACGGTCACTCCTCTGGTTTTTGATGCCGTTTGTGAACGTAAGGTAGCGATATATGCATCTTGATTAAATGAAAGCCGACGACTGTCGTCAATCGTTAGTTTTAGAGGAGATGCGGTGGCTAAATAATCCGATGATAACCATACTTCCGAGATGTCCGCCGGGATATTCATCTCTCCGCTGAATTTGCCTTCTTCGTCTGTAACTGCACGATAGATAGGCTCTATGTCCTTTTGGGACACGGTGCCGTCAGCTGAGTATTCAATGGGATCTTGATCGTAAATGTCAAAAAGGACACGATAATCGTCGCTTTTGAAACAATAATTGATATTCAAAGCAACGGCTTGGATCATGTTGAAGTCGAAGTATGCTTCTTTTGGCATATGCCTTCTCTCCCAGGATAAGTCACGCTCTTTATCCATGCAACTGATGGAAGATATGACAAGTACTCCTATCATTAAATACTTTAAAATTGTTTGCTTCATAAGTTTGTGTATTAAAAGATAAAGAGCAAATATATACATTTAATTATATAATTTGCTCTTTTTCTAGTTTTTTTATTTCTTTTTTGCGAATCGTCCTTTTTTTGTGGTCGCTGGTCCTTTTTCATCTTGTAATTTGATGAGTTCCAAACAGCTAGCTAAACTCAAATCTTGTGGGACGATATCTTTAGGAATTTTATAATTGGAACCCTTATAGGTAATATAAGGTCCGTAACGTCCGTTCAGAATCTCAAGTTCCGGCTCCTCTTCAAACGTCTTGATGTGGCGTTCCGCTTCTTTCTGGCGTTTCTCCAGAATCAGCTGTTCAGCCTCTTCCAAAGTAATTTCCATCGGGTCAAGTGTTTTCGGGAGCGATACATATACCTTATTGTGCAGGACATACGGACCGAAACGGCCTACACCTACACTTACTGATTTTCCTTCATATTCGCCCAGTGTACGAGGTAATTTGAATAATTCCAGTGCTTCTTCCAAAGTGATGGTTTCCATGGATTGACCTTTCTTCATTTGTGCAAAGCGTGGTTTTTCTTCATCTTCTACAGTACCAATCTGTACAACAGGACCGAAGCGGCCAATCTTAACAGAAACAGTCTTACCTGTTCCCGGTTCTTCTCCCAGAATACGTTCGCCTACTTTATGTTCCGTCTTGATTGCCAATGTATTTTCTACAGACGGATGGAACTTATCATAGAAATTCTTCATGATAGAAGTCCATTTCACTTCTCCTTCTGCAATCTCGTCAAATTCCTTTTCTACGCTGGCGGTAAAGTTGAAATCCAGAATGTCCGGGAAATATTCGGTAAGGAAATCATTTACCACAGTGCCGGTATCCGTTGGGAATAACTTCGCCTTTTCTGCACCGGTAATTTCAGTATGGTTTTCATCCTTAATCTGACGATCTTTCAATGTCATGACATTAAACTGCCGTTCTTCCCCGTCTTTATTACCTTTCTCCACATATTCGCGTTGTTGGATGGTAGAGATAGTAGGTGCATACGTAGACGGACGTCCGATACCCAGTTCTTCCAACTTGCGTACAAGACTTGCTTCCGTATAGCGTGGAGGACGTTGGGTGAAACGTTCGGTTGCGATGATAGGGCCGTGTTCCAACTTCTGACCTTTTTTCAGAGGAGGAAGTAGGTGGCTCTCATCTTCCTGTTCGTTGTCATCATCATAAGATTCACGGTATACACGCAGGAATCCGTCGAACTTAATCACTTCGCCGATGGCTGTAAATACATCGCTACTGCCACTTATTGTTATGGTAGCAGTTGTCTTTTCCAGTTCCGCATCTGCCATTTGTGAGGCAATGGTGCGTTTCCATATCAAGTCGTACAGTTTCTTTTCCTGTGCTGTTCCTTCAACGGACTGGTTTTCCATATAGGTAGGACGGATAGCCTCATGCGCTTCTTGTGCACCCTTAGTCTTTGTTTCGAAATGACGGGGGTGTACGTAGCGGTCACCCATCATTTTGATGATAGCGTCTTTACTGCCTGCTGTCGCAAATTCCGAGAGGTTGACAGAGTCTGTACGCATATAAGTGATGAATCCCGATTCGTATAAGCGTTGCGCGAGCATCATGGTCTGCGCTACGGTATATCCCAGTTTGCGTGCGGCTTCCTGCTGCAACGTAGATGTTGTGAATGGAGCAGGAGGTGTTTTCTTGACCGGGCGGGTAGTAATATCGTCGATGGCAAAGCTTGCTCCCTGACATGCGTTGAGGAAAGCTTTTGCTTCTTCTTTTGTTTTAATACGGCGAGCCAGTTCAGCTTTCATCTCCACCAGTTTTCCGTCTGTGTCCGGAACGAGGAATACGGCAGTGATGCGATAAGCAGCTTCCGTTTGGAAAGCATGTATTTCACGTTCACGTTCAACGATCAGGCGGACAGCAACAGACTGAACACGTCCGGCAGAAAGTGCCGGTTTCACTTTTCTCCAAAGCACGGGAGAGAGTTCGAAACCTACGATACGGTCCAGAATCCGTCGTGCTTGCTGTGCATTTACGAGGTTGAGGTCAATGTCGCGTGGTTGTTCAATCGCTTTTAAAATAGCGCTTTTCGTAATTTCATGAAATACGATTCGTTTTGTGTTTTCCGGTTTTAGTTTTAAGACCTCATACAGATGCCAGGCAATCGCTTCTCCTTCGCGGTCCTCATCGGATGCGAGCCATACGGTTTCTGCGTCTTTAGCTTCTGTCTTCAGTGTGTTAACCAGAGCCTTTTTGTCTGCCGGGATTTCGTAGCTGGGTGTAAAATTCTTCTCTACGTCGATGCTGAATTCTTTTTTCTTCAGATCGCGTATGTGTCCGTAACTAGAAAGGACTTTAAAATCTTTCCCAAGAAACTTTTCAATCGTTTTTGCTTTTGCCGGAGACTCGACAATGACAAGGTTTTTCTGCATAATTCTTTCTTTTATAATGGCTTGTACCACAATATTCGGGGACAAAAGTAAAAAAAAAGATTCTCCCTACCTTATATTATAAGGAGAATTTAATAAAATCTTAAGATTTACCAGTGTTGATGTTTACTCTTACATCTGTAAATCTTAAGATTTAGCTTAATGGGAGGATGCTTGCCGGCTTATTTTGTTGCGGATGAGGGGTCTTCCTTTATTTTCTTGAGAAATTCCGTCGGCAACATGCCGAATTGCTTCTGGAAACACTTGGCAAAGTAGGAAGAAGAACTGAACCCGACGAGGAATCCTATTTCGGTAACCCGATATTCTCCCTCCACCATCATTTTGCAGGCTTTCTTTAATCGAGTGACCTTGATGAAATCATTGGGAGTCATGCCAATAATGCCTTTGATCTTGGTAAATACAGAGGTACGGCTCATTCCCAGTTCCTGTGCCAGTGTATTTACCGAAAATTCGGAGTCCTCAATATTATTCTGGATGATTTCGGTACATTTATTCATAAATTCTTCATCCAGTTTATTGTGGACAGCGGAGTGCAGATCGGACAACGGAGTAGAGGCATACGTTTTCTGCTGACTTTCCCTTTTCTTGAGTAAGTTCAGCAATTGTGCTTTCAGGTGGAAAGGTGAGAATGGTTTCTCTATATATGCATCCGCACCGGCTTCCAGTCCTTTGATTTTACTTTCCGTATCCGTTTTGGCTGTCAGCAGAATGACAGGAACATGGGAAATATTGATGTTACTTTTAATTTTCCCACAGAGTTCGAACCCGTCCATTTCCTCCATCATCACATCACTGATGATGAGATCGATGTTGTTCTTTTCAAGAATTTGCAACGCTTCCTCTCCACTTGAAGCCGAAATGACGAAATATTCCTCGGACAGAATTTTGGAAAGGAAATCCAGAATCTCCGGGTTGTCGTCCACAACCATAATGGCATATTGTTTTTTCAACGGTTCACCGGGAAGAGTGCTTTCCAGTTCATTTTCTTCTATGCTGTTTTCTGGAATAATCGTATCTTCCACTCGTTTGGCCACTTGTGGCAAAGCAGTGATGGCCGCTTGTTTGGGGAAATATACAGAAATAGAAACACCGTTTTCACCGCCTTCCCTATCGCTGACTTCGATCTTTCCGTTCATCAATTGGACGAGTGAGCGTGTCATGTGAAGCCCGATACCAATGCCCAGTTTATTTATTTCACTGTTGTTCTTAACCTGATAGAATGCGTCGAATATTTTAGTCTTTTCTTGATCGGTGATGCCTATACCGTCATCGGTCACGGTGACTACTATCTCGGAATCCTTTTCTATAGTCGTAATACGAATCGTGCTTTTGGCATATTTCAAGGCATTACTTAGTAGATTGCTGATAATCTTGGTAAAAGCTTCTTCATCTATGACAATGCTCAGTTCTTCCGGGATAGAGGAAGTGTCAATCGCCACTTTCTTTTGTCTGGCAGATAATTCAAAAATGCAGCTTACTTTGCAGATTATTTCTTTAATCCGGTAACAGTCATACGATAGTTTATAAGATCCCGTATCTACTTTGCGGAAATCCAGCAATTGGGTGACAAGCGCATACAAGCGTTTGTAATTCTGTTCAATAATACTTAGGTATTCCCCATACACATTGTTGATACTTGAAGTTTTCATCAGGTATTCCAATGGGCCGATAATAAGGCTCAATGGAGTTCGAATCTCATGGGCAATGTTAGTGAAGAAATCTATTTTGGAGTTATAGAGCTCTTTTTCTTTTTCATCGTTCAGCCTCTTGATACGTTCTTTCTGACGTTTCTCCGTGCGTTTTACGTAATACCATACGGTTAACATAATCGCAATCAACAGGACGAGGGCATAGATCAGATAAGCCAGTTGCGACCGGAAGAATGGAGGCAGCACCTTGATTTTTAGCTGTACTTCATTGCTGCTCCATAGTTTATCACTGTTCGTTCCCTTGATCCTTAATACATATTCACCGACGGGTAAGTTTGCATAGGAAAGATGGTTGTTACTTCCTTTAGTGAACTGCCATTCGCTGTCCAGACCTTCCAGCATATATTGATAATCATTCTCTTTGGGAGCAATGTAACTTAGTGCGGCAAAATCGAATCCGATCATGGACTGGTTATATTTCAACACAATCTCATCTGTATATCCTATGGACTGGTGAATAGGTGAATTGGGCGTGTCAGCCTGTATGTCTTTTCCGAAAATGGTCATATTAGTGAGGATGACAGGTGGATTGTATGTATTTTCTCTCAAGTCTTGCGGAAAGAAATAGCAGAAACCGTCTGTCGAACCCAGAAATAGTCTACCGTCAGAAGATTCAAAGCCGGAGCAGGGTGTGAATTGTTTATTGTATAGTCCGTTTGATTTCGAATAGGTTTTTAGATATTCTGTATCCGGATTGTATACAGCAAGTCCCTTATTGGTACTAATCCATAATAAGTCTCCTTTAGGAATAATGGAAGTGATGATTTTATTCGGCAACTTTAGGTAGTCGTATCTGGTAAAATCATCTGTTTCATCATTATATCTACAAAGTCCTTGCCCATAAGTTCCCACCCATAGTCGTTTCTTGTTGTCGATAGCTAGCGTGGTGATTACATTCTTTGTTAGTGAATTCGGATGGTCTGAACGTTGATAAGATGTTATCTTTTGGGTTCTGACATTGTATGAATATAATCCACTGATGCTTGTTCCTATCCATATTCTTCCGAAGTAATCTTCAATGATATCCGATATTTTGCCTGTAAAAGAACCGATTCTGATGAAATTGTTTTTTTCGGGGTTATAGTAACAGAATCCTGCAGAAGTGCCCACGTAAATACATCCATTACTGGCTTTATATAGAGTGAATACCCGTGAGGAGGGGATAGATGTTGAATCTTCCGGATTATTGAGAAAACTTTCCACTTTTCCTGTTTTTAAATCAATCACCTCCAAACCTCTTCCATAAGTGGCGGCATATAGTTTATCTCCGTCTACCAGCAGATCGTGTATACAATAGTAAGTTGTGCCTATACTGGCTGCATCCCGGAAAGGGGTAATTTCTTGAGTTTTGGCATCAAATCGGAAAATGCCATTGTCATCCGTACCTATCCAGTATTTATCATCTTTGTCTTCTTTGATAACATTGATTACTTTTCCTGATTGTGGCGTGGACGATGATGAACAGCTATAATATTTGAAATTATTCTGAAATGCCGAATAGAATTTGATTCCATCGAAATAGGAGCCCAGCCAGAGGCTTTCTTCCTTATCTATATAGATGGTATATATAAACTTATTGGCTCCGGTTCTTATTT
>ENA-UEYD01001407-UEYD01001407.1-human-gut-metagenome-genome-assembly--contig:-NODE-1407-length-17617-cov-74.042360_pt1 | contig 17617 bp, 8 predicted proteins | sample MGYA00242907_ERZ507875 | MGnify/ENA primary metagenome ERZ507875 (study PRJEB26167, sample SAMN06115506) | human gut metagenome | host: Homo sapiens | place: China:Shandong | collected 2015-08-07...
GTGCTGATGCTGCCGCTGGTGTTTACCATCGCGGCTTCCGCGAATATTCCACTGCTGTATGTTGGTGTACCAATGGCGGCTGCACTGTCTGTGACCCACGGCTTCCTGCCACCGCATCCGGGTCCGACTGCGATTGCCACCATTTTCAATGCCGATATGGGTAAAACCCTGCTGTACGGTACTATTCTGGCAATCCCGACCGTGATTCTCGCCGGTCCGGTTTACGCTCGCGTGCTGAAAGGTATCGATAAGCCGATCCCGGAAGGTCTGTACAGCGCGAAAACCTTCAGCGAAGAAGAGATGCCGAGCTTTGGCGTCAGCGTCTGGACCTCTCTGGTGCCGGTAGTGCTGATGGCGATGCGTGCGATTGCCGAAATGATCCTGCCGAAAGGTCACGCTTTCCTGCCGGTAGCGGAGTTCCTCGGTGACCCAGTAATGGCTACGCTGATTGCCGTACTGATTGCGATGTTCACCTTTGGTCTGAACCGTGGTCGTTCAATGGATCAGATTAACGACACGCTGGTTTCTTCCATCAAAATCATTGCGATGATGCTGTTGATTATCGGTGGTGGCGGTGCGTTCAAGCAGGTGCTGGTAGACAGCGGCGTGGACAAATACATTGCTTCCATGATGCACGAAACCAACATTTCTCCGCTGCTGATGGCCTGGTCGATTGCTGCCGTACTGCGTATCGCGCTGGGTTCCGCAACCGTTGCGGCAATCACTGCGGGTGGTATCGCGGCACCGCTGATTGCAACGACGGGTGTTAGCCCGGAGCTGATGGTTATTGCGGTGGGTTCCGGTAGTGTGATTTTCTCTCACGTGAACGATCCGGGCTTCTGGCTGTTCAAAGAGTACTTTAACCTGACTATCGGCGAGACCATCAAATCCTGGTCGATGCTGGAAACCATTATCTCGGTGTGCGGTCTAGTAGGCTGTCTGCTGCTGAATATGGTGATTTGATAACACTGACTGCCGGATGCATCGCATCCGGCATCAACCGCACCCTACTACTTCTTCGCTGCCGCTCTGCGCCGTCTGTCCAAATCCTTCAGCAACTTGTTCACGCCATCATCGGCAAACATCGCCTCAAGCGTTGCGGAGAGCTTGCGCCGCCAGTTTTTATACTGGTAACTGGTGCCGGGAATATTCACCGGTTCAGCCATATCCAGCCAGTCTTCCGGCTGTAGTCCTAACAGGGCGCTGTTGCTATCGGCGATGTAGCGCTGTAAGCCACGATTCAGCGTCGGCGTCATCGACATCAACGATGCCTTATGCCCGGCACGTTTTGGCAGACAACCATATTTATGCAGAGCATCCAGTAGTCCTTGCTTCGCCAGTTCGCGATCCTGATACAGACCGCGCAGTATCACTTCATCCGGATACAACCCCAGCGTTTTGCCCAGCGTTAGATCCCCGCTCTCCCAGTAGCCGCGTAGCGTAGGCAGGTCGTGTGTCGCCGCAACCGCCATCGACTGCTCTGGGTACGCTTTCGGTGAGCGGAATGTCTTCTCGTGGTCGTTTTCGAAATAGAGCACTTTGTAGGAGTACACACCGCTGCTGCGCAGCTTACCGACAATCTCTACCGGTACGGTACCGAGATCTTCACCAATCACCATACAGCGATGACGCTTACTTTCGAGTGCCAGAATCGAGAGCAGATCATCCACCGGATAGTGAACATATGCCCCCTGATCTGCCGTCTCGCCATACGGTATCCACCACAAACGCAGCATCGACATCACATGGTCAATTCGTAATGCGCCGCAGTTTTGCATATTGGCACGCAACAGCTCGATAAACGGTTCATAGGCACGCGCGGTGATAATATGCGGGTCCATTGGCGGCAATCCCCAGTTCTGCCCCAACGGGCCGAGGATATCCGGCGGCGCGCCAACCGACGCTTTCAGGCAATACAACTCCCGGTCGCACCAGGTTTCTGCTCCACCCTCTGCTACACCAACGGCCAGGTCACGATACAAGCCAATCGGCATTTCATAGCCCTGGCTTATCTCCCAGCAGGCGGCAAACTGGCTGTAAGCCAGCCACTGCAACCAGAGATAAAAATCAACGTCATCGCGATGTTCTTCGCAGAACTGGCGCACTTCTGGTGAATCCACGTTCTGATACATCTCTGGCCATGCAGGCCAGCCCCAGCGCATTTCGTCCTCTTTCACTTGCTGGGCATGTAGTGCGTCAAACGCCGCCTGCCAGAACAGGCTGTCGCCTTGCTCTGCAACAAACTGGCGAAACGCGGCCATCTGTTCATCATCACGTTGCGCGAAACCTTTCCACGCCATTCGTAATGCTGTCATTTTTAGGGCGGTAACCGTGGAGTAATCGACCCAGTCGGCATCCCGCGCCTGTTGCAGCGTCTGTTGCGTGGTCGGCAACTTCCACCAGGCCTGAGCCTCTTCGCTAAGATGGAAATCTTCAACGGCGTTAACGTCGATATAAATCACATTCAGCCAACGGCGAGAAGACGGGCTATACGGGCTGGCACTTTCCGGATTTGCCGGATAGAGCGCATGAATCGGGTTCAGACCGATGAACGACCCGCCACGTTTTACCACATCCACCAGCATCGCTTTGAGATCGCCAAAATCCCCAATACCCCAGTTTTTTTCCGATCGCAGCGTATAAAGCTGAACGCAGGCACCCCACAGCTTTTGTTTGTTCAGCAACGCCTGCGGTTCGTAACAGCGTTTCGGGGCGACAATCACCCGGCAATGCGCGCGCTGGTCGTCCTGGGTGAGTGTCAGCGTGTGATAACCTTCCGGCAGCTTCGTCGGTAGATTGAACGCTTTGCCCCCCGTTACATGGCCTTTGTACTGCGTTCCTTCTTCGGTGGTCAGCAGCCAGCTATATTCGCCGCTGCCCTCCACCACCATCGGCATTTTTTTGCCGCTGGTATAAACCATGACATTCGGGACTGGCGTTACCGCCACTTTCGTGGCGGTACGTTGATGCATCGCGTCAAGCAAACGCCGTTTGGTTTCGGCGCTAATCGACTGCGGTTTACCGTGGGCATTGATGTAATTGGGGCTAATCCCCGCCGCCAGCGCGGCATTATCCAGACGTTTGCTTTCCATCGAGCTTCCTTAGCGTTTTGCCTGCCAGATACGAGCCTGATAATCGCGAATAGAGCGATCCGAGCTAAACATACCGCAGCGGGCGGTATTGAGGATCGCCGCGCGAGTCCAGGCCTCCTGGTCGCGGTACAGCACATCCACCTGCTTTTGTGCCTCTACATAGGCTGCGAAATCCGCCATCACCAGATACGGATCGCCGCCCTGTTTGCCGATACTGTGCAGCATCTGGTCGAAGGCATGCTTATCGCCGTCGCTGTATTTGCCGCTTTCCAGCTCTTTCAATACTGCGTCCAGCACCTTATCTTTCTTCCGCCATTTCACCGGGTCGTAGCCTTTGGCCAGAATTGCCTTCACTTGTTCCACGGTATGACCAAAAATAAAGATATTTTCTTCACCAACTTTCTCGGCGATTTCAACGTTCGCACCATCCAGCGTACCGACAGTAAGCGCACCATTGAGCGCCAGTTTCATATTGCCGGTACCGGAAGCTTCTTTACCTGCCGTCGAAATTTGTTCGGAGATATCCGCCGCCGGGATCAGTTTTTCCGCCGCCGAAACGCAATAATCCGGCAGGAACACCACCTTCAACTTGTCGCCAACCAGCGGATCGTTGTTGATCACGTCAGCCACTTTGTTGATCGCAAAGATAATATTCTTCGCCAGGTAGTAGCCCGGTGCCGCTTTCGCGCCGAAGAGGAAGACGCGCGGTACGCGATCAGCCTGCGGGTTTTCACGAATTTCTTTGTACAACGCCAGAATATGCAGCAGATTCAGGTGCTGGCGTTTGTACTCATGCAGACGTTTGATCTGAATATCGAAAATCGCCTGTGGATTGATCTCAATACCGGTACGAACTTTCACAAACTCTGCCAGACGGACTTTATTCGCCTGCTTGATCTCGCGATATTGCTGACGGAATTTCGCATCATCAGCGAATTTTTCCAGATTGATCAGTTGATCGAGATCGTTAGCCCACTCTTTTTTCAGTGATTTATCCAACAGAGCCGCCAGTGCCGGGTTGCACTGTTTGATCCAGCGACGTGGGGTAATACCGTTGGTGACGTTATGGAATTTGTTCGGCCATAGCTGGTGATATTCCGGGAACAGATCTTTCACCACCAGATCCGAGTGCAGGGCCGCAACACCGTTTACCGCGAAACCGCCAACCACACACAGGTTCGCCATATGCACTTGTTTGTCGTGTACCACCGCCAGTTTGGCCCATACTTTTTCATCGCCCGGCCAGGTTTTTTCCACCAGCGTTTTAAAGCGTGTATTAATTTCGTTAATAATCTGCATGTGGCGCGGCAGTAAGCCTTTCACCAGTTTCACATCCCAGCGTTCCAGCGCTTCTGGCATCAAGGTATGGTTGGTGTAAGCGAAAGTTTTACTGGTGATGGCCCAGGCATCATCCCAGCTCATCTGGTGCTCATCGATCAGCACGCGCAGCAGTTCTGGAATCGCGATAGTTGGGTGGGTATCGTTCAGCTGAATAACTTCGTACTCCGCCAGCTCGTGTAGTTTACGCCCCGCCAGATGATGGCGACGCAAAATATCCGCTACCGAGCAGGCACACTGGAAGTATTGCTGCATCAGGCGCAGCTTTTTACCGGCAGTATGGTTGTCGTTTGGATAGAGAACTTTGGTCAGTTTTTCCGCGTTGATGCCCTGCTGTTCGGCACGCAGGAAATCACCATCGTTAAATTTAGTCAGATCAAACGGATGCGCATGCGTCGCCTGCCACAGACGCAGTGGCTGCGCCACGCCATTACGATAGCCGACAACGGGGAGATCCCACGCTTGACCAGTAATGGTAAATTCCGGCTCCCAGCGTCCGTCTTTCGTCACTTTACCGCCAATTCCAACCTGCACATCCAGTGCTTCATTGTGGCGGAACCACGGATAGTTACCACGATGCCAGTCATCCGGCGCTTCAACCTGTTTGCCATCGACAAATGACTGGCGGAACAAGCCATATTGATAATTAAGGCCGTAACCAGTAGCTGACTGCCCGACGGTCGCCATTGAGTCGAGGAAGCATGCCGCCAGACGTCCCAGACCACCGTTACCCAGCGCCGGGTCGATCTCTTCTTCCAGCAAGTCAGTCAGGTTGATGTCATAAGCCTTCAACGAATCCTGTACATCCTGATACCAGCCGAGATTCAACAGGTTGTTGCCCGTCAGGCGACCAATCAAAAACTCCATTGAGATGTAGTTAACATGTCGCTGATTCGCCACCGGTTTGGCAAATGGCTGAGCACGCAGCATTTCGGCCAGTGCTTCGCTCACTGCCAGCCACCACTGACGAGGGGTCATTTCAGCCGCAGAATTTAAGCCATAACGCTGCCACTGACGTGAAAGCGCTTCCTGAAATTGCTTATCGTTAAAAATAGGTTGTGACATAGGAGTTCCACTTTTCTTAGATTTTCAACACAACGTTATCGCTAGTTTGCCAGGCTCGATGTTGACCTTCCTCATCCTGCGGGGGATTAGGCAGGGAGGAGTTGCGGGGATGAGCAAGGAAATGTGATCTCGACCACTTAAAGCTAGTGCAAACCACAGGATTAGCAGCAAATCAATGCCATACAGCGCAGAAAATCTGTATCTAAGTGCAAAAAATGGCCGTTGCGTATTTTCAAAAAGCGGAAGGTAACTCTATAAATTAAGTAAAGGAGTGAAACAGTTTCATAAGTAAAATATCAAGTGTGCTCCATCTCATTCTTAATAGATTTATTAAGATCATCTTTTTAGATGGCACTTTCATCAGGGATAAAGAAAAAACCCTTGCTTAAATGAAACTGATGAACATAAGGGAAATACCGTACAACCCAGCATTCACGCTGTATCAGCGTCGTTTTAGGTGAGTCATTAATAAAGATTTGGAATTGTGACAGAGTGCAAATTCAGACACATAAAAAAACGTCATCGCTTGCATTAGAAAGGTTTCTGGCCGACCTTATAACCATTAATTACGAAGCGCAAAAAAAATAATATTTCCTCATTTTCCACAGTGAAGTGATTAACTATGCTGATTCCGTCAAAATTAAGTCGTCCGGTTCGACTCGACCATACCGTGGTTCGTGAGCGCCTGCTGGCTAAACTTTCCGGCGCGAACAACTTCCGGCTGGCGCTGATCACAAGTCCTGCGGGCTACGGAAAGACCACGCTCATTTCCCAGTGGGCGGCAGGCAAAAACGATATCGGCTGGTACTCGCTGGATGAAGGTGATAACCAGCAAGAGCGTTTCGCCAGCTATCTCATTGCCGCCGTGCAGCAGGCAACCAACGGTCACTGTGCGATATGTGAGACGATGGCGCAAAAACGGCAATATGCCAGTCTGACGTCACTCTTCGCCCAGCTTTTCATTGAGCTGGCGGAATGGCATAGCCCACTTTATCTGGTCATCGATGACTATCATCTGATCACTAATCCAGTGATCCACGAGTCAATGCGCTTCTTTATTCGCCATCAACCAGAAAATCTCACCCTGGTGGTGTTGTCACGCAACCTTCCGCAACTGGGCATTGCCAATCTGCGTGTTCGTGATCAACTGCTGGAAATTGGCAGTCAGCAACTGGCATTTACCCATCAGGAAGCGAAGCAGTTTTTTGATTGCCGTCTGTCATCGCCGATTGAAGCCGCAGAAAGCAGTCGGATTTGTGATGACGTTTCCGGTTGGGCGACGGCACTGCAGCTAATCGCCCTCTCCGCCCGGCAGAATACCCACTCAGCCCATAAGTCGGCACGCCGCCTGGCGGGAATCAATGCCAGCCATCTTTCGGATTATCTGGTCGATGAGGTTTTGGATAACGTCGATCTCGCAACGCGCCATTTTCTGTTGAAAAGCGCCATTTTGCGCTCAATGAACGATGCACTCATCACCCGTGTGACCGGCGAAGAAAACGGGCAAATGCGCCTCGAAGAGATTGAGCGTCAGGGGCTGTTTTTACAGCGGATGGATGATACCGGCGAGTGGTTCTGCTATCACCCGCTGTTTGGTAACTTCCTGCGCCAGCGCTGCCAGTGGGAACTGGCGGCGGAGCTGCCGGAAATCCACCGTGCCGCCGCAGAAAGCTGGATGGCCCAGGGATTTCCCAGCGAAGCGATTCATCATGCGTTGGCGGCAGGCGATGCGCTGATGCTGCGCGATATTCTGCTTAATCACGCCTGGAGTCTGTTCAACCATAGCGAACTGTCGCTGCTGGAAGAGTCGCTTAAGGCCCTGCCGTGGGACAGTTTGCTGGAAAATCCGCAGTTAGTGTTATTGCAGGCGTGGCTGATGCAAAGCCAACATCGCTACGGCGAAGTTAACACCCTGCTAGCCCGTGCTGAACATGAAATCAAGGACATCAGAGAAGGCACCATGCACGCAGAATTTAACGCTCTGCGCGCCCAGGTAGCGATTAACGATGGTAATCCGGATGAAGCGGAACGGCTGGCAAAACTGGCACTGGAAGAACTGCCTCCGGGCTGGTTCTATAGCCGCATTGTAGCAACCTCAGTGCTGGGTGAAGTATTGCACTGCAAAGGCGAATTGACCCGCTCACTGGCGTTAATGCAGCAAACCGAACAGATGGCGCGCCAGCACGATGTCTGGCACTACGCCTTATGGAGTTTAATCCAGCAAAGTGAAATTCTGTTTGCCCAAGGGTTCCTGCAAACCGCGTGGGAAACGCAGGAAAAAGCGTTCCAGCTGATCAACGAGCAGCATCTGGAACAGCTGCCAATGCATGAGTTTCTGGTGCGCATTCGTGCGCAGCTGTTATGGGCCTGGGCGCGGCTGGATGAAGCCGAAGCGTCGGCGCGTAGCGGGATTGAAGTCTTGTCGTCTTATCAGCCACAGCAACAGCTTCAGTGCCTGGCAATGTTGATTCAATGCTCGCTGGCCCGTGGTGATTTAGATAACGCCCGTAGCCAGCTGAACCGTCTGGAAAACCTGCTGGGAAATGGCAAATATCACAGCGACTGGATCTCTAACGCCAACAAAGTCCGGGTGATTTACTGGCAAATGACCGGCGATAAAGCCGCCGCTGCCAACTGGTTGCGTCATACGGCTAAACCAGAGTTTGCGAACAACCACTTCCTGCAAGGTCAATGGCGCAACATTGCCCGTGCACAAATCTTGCTGGGCGAGTTTGAACCGGCAGAAATTGTTCTCGAAGAACTCAATGAAAACGCCCGCAGTCTGCGGTTGATGAGCGATCTCAACCGTAACCTGTTGCTGCTTAATCAACTGTACTGGCAGGCCGGACGTAAAAGTGACGCCCAGCGTGTGTTGCTGGACGCATTAAAACTGGCGAATCGCACCGGATTTATCAGTCATTTTGTCATCGAAGGCGAAGCGATGGCGCAACAACTGCGCCAGCTGATTCAACTCAATACGCTGCCGGAACTGGAACAGCATCGTGCGCAGCGTATTCTGCGAGAAATCAATCAACATCATCGGCATAAATTCGCCCATTTCGATGAGAATTTCGTTGAACGTCTGCTAAATCATCCGGAAGTGCCAGAACTGATCCGCACCAGCCCGCTGACCCAACGTGAATGGCAGGTCCTGGGGCTGATTTACTCCGGTTACAGCAACGAACAAATTGCAGGCGAACTGGAAGTGGCGGCAACCACCATCAAGACGCATATCCGCAATCTGTACCAAAAACTCGGCGTCGCCCACCGTCAGGCTGCCGTGCAGCACGCGCAAAAACTGCTGAAGATGATGGGATATGGAGTGTGAGTTTAGCCGGATAATACGTCGGATCCGGCTTACATCTTTATATCATTCAATGCTCACCCGCGTTACGCCATCCGCCTCCACCAGACTAAACCGCACTGGCAAGAAACGCTCCACCACCGCAATATTGGTCAGCAGATGGCATGAGGGATGGGCGACCGTAAATTCTCCCGCGCCCGCCAGCGCCATCGGCAGTACCAGCTGGTCGGCGAGATATTCCCCCACCGCCGCCGGGCTTGCCAGGTAGCGTTTCACCTCTTTCACCAACTGTGCCGCGACCACTTCGGCACTGATGCGCTTTTCACCGACGACAAAAAAGCGTTCGGTGATATTTTCACTTTCGACTTCAAGCGAGACGGTATTACCCGGCCCCTGGTCACGCGGCAGGTTATGAATATTCTGCTCATGCAGGGAAAAACTACCCGCCAGCGTAGCGATTTCACGCTCAGCAACATGCCTCGGCACGCCAGCTAATAGCACCTCTCCACGCATCTGCACAATGTTCCCGCGCTCGCCAAGTTGCAAGGTGTTAAACAATGCCACGGGCGAGACTTCCGTTGCCACCACCCCGCCTCCAGCAGGATAAAAACCGTGGCGTAATAATGTGGTTTGCTGATGAATGCCCATTTTCGCCAGCAGCGGCTCCAGCACCCGGCGGATAAAATCCGCAGGCGGTGCCGACGGGTTATCGGTGCCGCCGCTCACTTCAACACGCGAAGGCCCATCAGCAAACCACAGCGCGGGTAGCACCGTTTGCAGCACCAGCGTGCTGCTTCCGGCGCTTCCGATAGCAAAGCGGTAATCGCCGCCGCGCACGGTGCCGGGCCGGAAGATCAGACGCTGCGCCCTCAGCTCCGCGCCTTCCACCGTTGCTCGGCAAATTTCCGTCGCCGCCTTAACCGCGGTCAGATGCTGGCGCAACAGCCCCGGTTTCGCCCGCCCGGCACGAATGTCAGTGATGGTAAATGGCTGGCCAGTTATCATCGACAGGCTCAGCGCCGAGCGCAGGATCTGCCCGCCGCCTTCGCCCTGTGCGCCATCCAGCGCAATCATCCTTTTCATCATTTATCCTTTTACGCACACCACCTGACGCAGGGTATAGATAACTTCCACCAGATCGCTTTGTGCCGCCATCACCGCATCAATATCTTTATACGCCATCGGGATTTCGTCGATCACTTCGGCATCTTTACGGCATTCCACATGCGCGGTGGCACGAATTTGATCTTCCACGCTGAACATTTTTTTCGCTTTAGTACGGCTCATAACCCGCCCGGCACCGTGGCTGCACGAACAGAACGACTCTTCATTTCCCAGCCCACGGACGATAAAGCTCTTCGCCCCCATCGAACCGGGAATAATTCCATATTGACCAGCACGCGCAGACACCGCGCCTTTACGCGTCACGTAGATCTCTTCACCAAAGTGCTGTTCTTTTTGCACATAGTTGTGGTGACAGTTGATCTCTTCCATCGCCAGCGTTTGTGGCTGTCTGACCGTTTTCTGCGTAATGCTCTGCAACGCCGTTACCACGTTTTCCATCATCGCATCGCGGTTAAGGCTGGCAAAAAGCTGCGCCCAGGCCACGGCTTTCAGGTAATCATCAAAGTATTCCGTACCTTCCATAAAGTACGCCAGATCACGCGACGGCAATGTTTCAAGCGTTTCCTGCATCTCTTTTTGCGCCAGATCGATAAAGTAAGTTCCGATGGCATTACCGATTCCGCGTGAACCGGAGTGCAGCATAATCCACACCTGATCCGACTCATCAAGGCAGATTTCAATAAAGTGGTTACCCGTTCCCAGCGTTCCCAGGTGTTTATAGTTGTTAGTGTTAAGGAAACGGGGATATTTTTGCGTTAACCACTGATAACCGGCTTCAAGCTCAGCCCATTTCGCATCGACGTTAACAGGCGGGTTTTCCCATGCGCCTTTATCACGTTTACAACGCCCGGTAGTACGCCCGTGCGGCACGGCAGTTTCAATTGCCTGACGCAGCTCCGCCAGGTTTTCCGGCAGGTCTGCCGCCGTTAACGCGGTACGCAGCGCGTTCATTCCACAACCGATATCCACGCCCACCGCCGCCGGAATAATCGCCCCTTTGGTTGGGATCACGCTACCAATGGTGGAACCTTTACCCAGGTGTACATCAGGCATTACCGCAATATGTTTGAAAATAAACGGCATCTTCGCCGTATTAATAAGTTGCTGACGCGCATCGGCCTCTACCGGCACGCCTTTGGTCCACATTTTTACCGGGGCATTTTCAGTGGTCAGTAATTCGTAATTCATTTTGTTTTTCTCTTTTCGTTGTTTGCTGTCCTGATAATTGCAACCGTCGTGCCAGAAAATTAAATAAGCAGCTTAATTTTTTAATTTATTGTTTTTAATAGATTAAATCTTTACGTCCGTAAACGGAGATTTCCCGCAAAGCCAATTTACCGATAATGAAATATCGTCTTTTATAAGGATATCTAGAGATGCGTAAAACAGTGGCTTTTGGTTTTGTCGGAACGGTGCTGGATTATGCCGGGCGCGGCAGTCAGCGCTGGTCGAAATGGCGTCCGACGCTTTGTTTATGCCAGCAAGAATCGTTGGTCATCGATCGACTGGAATTATTGCATGACGCCCGCTCGCGCTCGCTATTTGAAACGCTTAAACGCGATATCGCCAGCGTTTCGCCAGAAACAGAAGTGGTGGGCGTTGAGATAGAACTGCATAACCCGTGGGATTTCGAAGAGGTCTACGCCTGCCTGCATGATTTCGCCCGTGGTTACGCGTTCCAGCCAGAAAAAGAAGACTATTTAATTCACATCACCACCGGTACCCACGTCGCGCAGATTTGCTGGTTTCTGCTGGCAGAAGCGCGTTATCTACCCGCCCGGTTGATACAATCTTCACCACCGCGCAAAAAAGAACAACCGCGCGGCGCAGGTGAAGTGACGATTATCGATCTCGATTTAAGCCGTTATAACGCCATCGCCAGCCGCTTTGCCGAGGAACGCCAGCAAACCCTCGATTTCCTCAAATCCGGCATTGCCACGCGTAACCCCCACTTCAACCGCATGATTGAGCAGATCGAAAAAGTGGCGATTAAATCCCGCGCACCGATCCTGCTCAACGGCCCGACCGGGGCGGGTAAGTCATTTCTGGCGCGACGCATCTTTGAATTGAAACAGGCGCGGCATCAGTTTAGCGGCGCGTTTGTGGAAGTGAACTGCGCCACCCTGCGTGGCGATACCGCCATGTCGACGCTGTTTGGTCATGTGAAAGGCGCGTTTACCGGGGCGCGGGAGTCGCGGGAAGGATTATTACGCAGCGCCAACGGCGGGATGTTATTTCTTGATGAGATTGGCGAACTGGGCGCAGACGAACAGGCGATGTTGCTGAAAGCCATTGAAGAGAAAACCTTTTACCCATTTGGCAGCGATCGCCAGGTGAGCAGTGATTTTCAGCTGATCGCCGGAACGGTGCGCGATTTGCGCCAGCTGGTTGCCGAAGGCAAATTTCGCGAAGACCTGTACGCACGCATTAATCTCTGGACCTTCACCCTGCCGGGGCTGCGCCAGCGCCAGGAAGATATCGAACCGAACCTGGATTATGAAGTGGAGCGCCACGCCGCGCTTACTGGCGACAGCGTGCGTTTTAACACCGAAGCACGGCGCGCCTGGCTGGCTTTTGCGACATCTCCCCAGGCAACATGGCGCGGTAACTTTCGAGAACTTTCTGCCAGCGTCACGCGGATGGCAACCTTTGCCGATAGCGGGCGCATTACTCTGGAAACCGTAGAAGATGAGATAAACCGTCTGCGCTATAACTGGCAGGAGAGTCGCCCCTCCGCGCTTCCGGCGTTGCTGGGCGCTGAGGCAGAAAACATCGACCTCTTTGATCGACTGCAACTGGAACACGTAATAGCCATCTGCCGCCAGGCAAAGTCACTTTCTGCTGCCGGACGCCAGCTTTTTGACGTTTCGCGCCAGGGCAAAGCCAGCGTCAATGACGCGGATCGGCTACGCAAATACCTGGCGCGTTTTGGTCTGACGTGGGAAGCCGTGCAGGATCAGCACAGCTCCAGTTGAATATGATGGTCCGTCAGCACCTGCATCACGCTTACTGGCGGCGGGGCGTCGGTGTAGACGGCATCTACCATGCTGATACTGCCCATATTGACCATCGCGTTACGGCCAAATTTCGAGTGATCGACAACCAGCATAACGTGGCGCGAGTTCTCAATAATGGCGCGTTTGGTGCGAACTTCGTGGTAATCGAACTCCAGCAGCGAGCCGTCGCTATCGATGCCACTAATCCCCAGAATGCCGAAATCAAGGCGGAACTGGGAGATAAAATCGAGCGTCGCTTCGCCTATGATCCCACCATCGCGGCTACGTAATTCGCCACCGGCGAGAATAATGCGAAAATCTTCTTTTACCATCAACGTGTTAGCGACGTTGAGATTGTTGGTGACAATGCGCAAATTGCTGTGATTAAGCAGCGCGTGCGCCACCGCTTCCGGGGTGGTGCCGATATCGATAAACAGCGTCGAGCCGTTGGGGATTTGCTCCGCCACTTTGCGGGCAATACGCTCTTTTTCTTCGGTCTGGGTGGCTTTGCGATCGTGCCACGGCGTGTTAACCGAACTGGAAGGTAGCGCCGCGCCGCCATGATGGCGCAGGATCAGGTTTTGCTCCGCCAGCTCATTGAGGTCGCGACGAATAGTCTGCGGGCTGACGGAGAAGTGCTCCACCAGTTCCTCGGTACTGACATAACCCTGCTGTTTAACCAGTTCGATAATACCGTTGTGACGTTGTGTTTGTTTCATTTATAAATCCCTGGAATTATTTTCGTTTTCGCGCATTGAGCGAATCAACAAAAGCCATCGCTAAACCCACGGCTAACCCGGCGATGTGTGCTCCGTTCGCCATCGACATCCCAAACAAATCAAACCATCCGGCGACAATCCAGATCAGCGCAAAGATAATTAACCCACGTTGCAGGTAAATGCCACTTTGCGGATCGCGTTCGCCACGTAGCCAGACGTAGCCCATCAGCGCATACACCACGCCAGAAAGCCCGCCAAACCACGGCCCGCTGAATTTTTGCTGCACATAGCCGCTTAACAGGGCGCTAATGAGAGTAATGACAATTAGCTTACCGCTACCGAGGCGTTTTTCCACCGCACCGCCGAGATACCACCACCAGAGCAGGTTAAAGAGGATATGCATCAGCGAGAAGTGCATTAACGCGTGGGTGAAGTAACGCCAGAACTCAAATTTCAGTGTCGGATCGAATGGCCAGGCCAGCCATAACATCACTTCCTGATCGCCGAGAATTTGCATGGCAATAAACACCACCACGCAGGCGATCATCATCACCCAGGTTACCGGGCCTGCGCGTTCACGCAAGGCAGCAAAGAAAGGATAACGGCGATAATGCAGGCCACTGCCGGTATGGCCCGCCTGCCAGCTGGCCGCCAGATAACGCGGATCTGCCGGGTTTTCGAGAAAACGCGCCAGCTCCGCCCGCACGCGCTCGGCCTGGGACTCATCCGCCAGCCAGACATCGCTTTGGTTATGTTGTTGAATCGTGAGGATAACACCCTGCGTCGCCATGTAATCAACAAACGCCTGCGCCACGCGGGGGTTAGCAAAAGAGGTAATCATCAACATCGTTGCTGTCGCTTATTCCACACAAAAGGGGACAGTATAAAGCGTTACGCGCCGTACGCCACCTCTGCGGGAAACTGACGCTGCCAGGCTTCAAAGCCGCCGTCAATGCTATAGACCACATCGTAGCCCTGTTGCAGCAGATACTGCGCCGCACCTTTGCTGCTATTGCCGTGGTAACACATCACCATCACCGGTGTGTCAAAGTCGTTATCACGCATAAACGCGCCCAGTGTGTCGTTGGTTAAATGGAAAGCCTGCACCGCATGCCCCATTGCGAAACTCTGTGGATCGCGAATATCGACCAGCACCGCCTCTTTTTCCTGCAACTTCTGGTGCGCGTCGGCAACGTTAATACATTCGAACTGATCCATGCGTCTCTCTTTCTTTACAAACAAGTGGGCAAATTTACCGCACAGTTTACGTCGAAGCGGCAGATAAACGCCATAATGTTATACATATCACTCTAAAATGTTTTTTCAATGTTACCTAAAGCGCGATTCTTTGCTAATATGTTCGATAACGAACATTTATGAGCTTTAACGAAAGTGAATGAGGGCAGCATGGAAACCAAAGATCTGATTGTGATAGGTGGCGGCATCAATGGTGCTGGTATCGCGGCAGACGCCGCTGGACGCGGTTTATCCGTGCTGATGCTGGAGGCGCAGGATCTCGCTTGCGCGACCTCCTCCGCCAGTTCAAAACTCATTCACGGTGGCCTACGCTACCTTGAGCACTATGAATTCCGCCTGGTCAGCGAGGCGCTGGCTGAACGTGAAGTGCTGCTGAAAATGGCCCCGCATATCGCCTTCCCGATGCGTTTTCGCCTGCCGCATCGTCCGCATCTGCGCCCGGCGTGGATGATTCGCATTGGTCTGTTTATGTACGATCATCTGGGTAAACGCACCAGCCTGCCGGGATCAACCGGTTTGCGTTTTGGCGCAAATTCAGTGTTAAAACCGGAAATTAAGCGCGGATTCGAATATTCCGACTGTTGGGTAGACGACGCCCGTCTGGTACTCGCCAACGCCCAGATGGTGGTGCGTAAAGGCGGAGAAGTGCTTACTCGTACTCGTGCTACTTCTGCTCGCCGCGAAAACGGCCTGTGGATTGTGGAAGCGGAAGATATCGATACCGGCAAAAAATATAGCTGGCAAGCGCGCGGCCTGGTTAACGCCACCGGCCCGTGGGTAAAGCAGTTCTTCGACGACGGGATGCATCTGCCTTCGCCTTATGGCATTCGCCTGATCAAAGGCAGCCATATTGTGGTGCCACGCGTGCATACCCAGAAGCAAGCCTACATTCTGCAAAACGAAGATAAACGTATTGTGTTCGTGATCCCGTGGATGGACGAGTTTTCCATCATCGGCACCACCGATGTGGAATACAAAGGCGATCCGAAAGCGGTGAAGATTGAAGAGAGTGAAATCAATTACCTGCTGAAAGTGTATAACGTGCACTTTAAAAAACAGCTTAGCCGTGACGATATCGTCTGGACCTATTCCGGTGTGCGTCCGCTGTGTGATGATGAGTCCGACTCGCCGCAGGCTATTACCCGTGATTACACTCTTGATATCCATGATGAAAACGGCAAAGCACCGCTGCTGTCGGTATTCGGCGGTAAGCTGACCACCTACCGCAAACTGGCTGAGCACGCTCTGGAAAAACTGACGCCGTATTATCAGGGTATTGGCCCGGCGTGGACGAAAGAGAGCGTGCTGCCGGGAGGTGCCATTGAAGGCGACCGCGACGATTACGCCGCTCGCCTGCGCCGCCGTTACCCGTTCCTGACTGAATCGCTGGCACGTCACTACGCGCGCACTTACGGCAGCAACAGCGAACTGCTGCTCGGCAATGCGGGAGCGATAAGCGACCTCGGGGAAGATTTCGGTCATGAGTTCTACGAAGCGGAACTGAAATATCTGGTCGACCACGAATGGGTCCGCCGCGCCGACGATGCCCTGTGGCGTCGCACAAAACAAGGCATGTGGCTGAATGCGGATCAACAATCTCGTGTGAGTCAGTGGCTGGTGGAGTATACGCAGCAGAAGTTGTCGCTGGCGTCGTAAATTAACGTAAGGTGGCCAGGTCAGATTTCAATCTGACCTGAGACTGATGATAAACAAAAAAACTGCCTGATGCGCTACGCTTATCAGGCCTACGTGGTTTATGCAATATATTGAATTTGCATGATTTTGTAGACCAATAAGACGTTCACGTCGCATCCGGCATGGACAAAGCGCATATACAACCGATAACCAAAGTTGTAATTCCAGAAGTGAAATACGCCTGATCATGAGCGGGATAGAGAACAGTATCTCCCCAGAAAACTCAGCGTAATAATACAAGCAGCCAGCGCAACCACCGTCGGCCATATCAAGAACGGTACAATAATAAAGCCGAGAAATACCACACCTAGCAGCAAAACACCGTGAATTTGTTCATCGCGCTAATTCCTTTCCCTCGAGGGTTATTTCATTGTGGGATACATCGGCACATAACCCATATTTTCCATCAAACTTTACCCTACCGATGGCTAAAAACGGGCTAATCCGATTCTGCACTGACTCACACATCACTGGTATTCCACCCGCAAAACAGCCAGGGCATTATAACGACCCGCAGCAGGGCGTCGCCCTGTGGTACTTACAGGGAGAGACAGAAAAGTCACATCTGCCGTCTGAGCTGACTCAGCCCGGTTTTCAACTAACTTAAATGGCACACCAACATGCGCAGCAAGAGCGTTCAAGTCTACGGATTCCTGTTGGCTATCCATAATCATAATGCCAACGTCGGGGTTATCCTCCGCCTGAATAATGCTTTGCCGACCATTAACATCTCTCGTTGATGAAATATTGCCATCAAAAACCAGCGTCATTACGGCATCAATATCTTTGTTCGTACAGTTTATCGGAATAGTGGTTGCCACTGGAGAAACGCCCGTGGGCTTCACTCCAGCACCAGCCCGACTTAATTCGCTGGCCCAGACATCCGGCATATTAACGGTAAAACTAGTTCCCTCATTAATTGTGCAACCTTGTGGAACTTCAATATTTAAGTTGCCAATATAAGCATTAAATACTGGAATTGGTCCGTGCTCTGTTGGAAACTGGCTGACATACAAAGAAACCAGC
>ENA-UEYD01001420-UEYD01001420.1-human-gut-metagenome-genome-assembly--contig:-NODE-1420-length-17503-cov-11.795765_pt1 | contig 17503 bp, 17 predicted proteins | sample MGYA00242907_ERZ507875 | MGnify/ENA primary metagenome ERZ507875 (study PRJEB26167, sample SAMN06115506) | human gut metagenome | host: Homo sapiens | place: China:Shandong | collected 2015-08-07...
ACGCCACCGCGATCGTGACCAGGTGAACGAAGCAGACGAGGATCTTCTGCGCGAAGGCGGTCTGGTCATCTCCGGCCAGAGCCCTGACGGCGAACTCACCGAATTCGTCGAACTGCCGCTCTTTCAGCGTTTTTTCTTACGTCTTGTTCTACTTCTCACTATGTTGCTCAAAGTGTTTCCAGCTTTGTGAAAGGTGATACTACTACTACTATTATTAAATATGAGCAAGTTGGCTCTATAAAGAAAAAGTAATTTTTATGGAAATTCAGAAAGAGTATATTATTGTTGTGAATGGTCGTCCCTATTTTTCGGTTGTGGATGTTAAGCATCTTCCTGCTGTGATTGACGACGCTAAGGCACGTTTCGGTGCTGATTCGAAAATTGATGTTTTCTTGCAGACTACCGAACCGTATGCACCCGGAAAGAATAACGGTAACTAAGGATATTTTTGAGCGTCTTATGGCTACGAATTCGTGGCGAGGTCTTGAGGCGTTAATAGCTTGGTCCGATTCTGTGACTTGGAAAACCAAAGCAGGCAAATCGCCTGTTTTGGTTATTCAGTACGATCATTTTGACGATTTTATTCGCTGGAAAGACTGGGCTTCTCACGTTGCATTTCCTTATGCTTATACTCGTGCTATTGATGATGTCGTTATTGTAGAGGTTCCTGTAGAGCCTTTTTTTCGGTTTACAACTCTTCCGCAGAAGTGGCATGTGAACAACCAAAGGTGATCGTAAACCGTCGTTATGTGGGCATGACGAATGCCGAGATTGTTGATTATGCTAAGACCTTTTATGGTTGTTTTTGGCCTCCGGATTATATTTTAGAGGTTCCTTGCGGTTATTGCCATTCTTGTCAGAAGTCGTATAACAATCAATATCGCATACGCCTTTTGTATGAACTTCGTAAATATCCGCCCTGCACTTGCCTGTTTGTTACTTTAACCTTTGATGACGATAACTTAAAGAAGTTTTCGAAAGACACGAATAAGGCTGTCAGATTGTTTTTAGATCGTCTTCGCAAGGATTATGGTAAACAAATCCGGCATTGGTTTGTTTGTGAGTTTGGCACCCTTTACGGTCGTCCTCATTATCACGGTATTCTTTTCAATGTTCCTCAGGCTTTGATAGATGGATATAGTCCGGATGTGCCCGGTCATCACCCCTTGTTGGCTTCTCGTTGGAAGTATGGTTTTGTTTTCGTTGGGTATGTATCTGAAGAAACGTGTTCGTATATTACTAAATACGTCACAAAGTCTATCAACGGCAATAAGGTGCGCCCTCGTGTTATCTCTTCTTTTGGTATTGGTTCTAATTATCTTAATACTGAGGAGTCCTCCCTACATAAATTGGGAAATCAGCGTTACCAGCCTTTTATGGTTTTGAATGGTTTCCAGCAGGCTATGCCCAGGTATTATTATAATAAGATATTTTCTGATGTTGATAAGCAAAATATGGTTGTTGATCGTCTTATTAATCCTTCTGTTGAGTTTAGTTGGCAAGGTCAGAAGTTTAGTAGCAAATTGGAACGTGATGAAATGCGTCGTTCCACTTTGAATCAGAATATCGCTTCCGGTCTTACTCCCGTGCTCCCCCTGCCCCACACTGAACGTGTTTCTTCTTTTGATGTATTTAAGAAATATATGGATAAAAATAAAGAATTTAAATAATGTCAAATTATCGCATTCCCTCTGATTATAAGAATCAGACTCCGCGTGCTATACATCGGCGCGCTTCCTCTGCTTATGGTACCATTCATCCCGGTTTGGCTATCCCGGTTCATCATCGCCATTTGAATGTTGGTGAACGTATTCGTGGTCGAATCGATGAGCTCTTACAATCTCAGCCTATGTTGGGTCCTCTTATGAATGGCTTTAAGCTTATTACTATTGCTACTTTCACACCGGATTCTGCTATTTATGGTTGGATGTCTAACGGTCGTCGTTTTGCTCCCGATGAGTATATGAAATTTGGTAAGGTTTATTTTGCCCTTGCTGGTGATAATCTTCCCGCTTACAAAGACCCTGCATTTAAGCTTTCCCGCCCTGTTCGTCGTCTTACTTTTGGTTTGGATTTGAATGCGGACCAAAAGAAAATCTACGAATCTTGGGTTTCTGATAAATTGAATGCTACCGGTTCTTCCGGTCAGCCTACCCATATCGGTCGTGGTGGCCTTTGGGATTGGCTCGGTATTGCCGCTGGTGCTGTTTGCCCTAATTTGGGCAAAACGACTACGGTGCAATCTCCTGGTGTCCGTGGTGAAATTTATCCCCCCTCTTTTCGCTTTAATGCCGCTCCGTTCTTTGCTTATTTCCTTTCACATTATTATTATATTGCCAATATGCAAGAGGACTATATGTATTTTACCCGTGGCGTTGGTGAAATGCAGAAAGTCCGACCGGATGGTCAACAGGAATCATTGTATCGTCCGTTCTTTTCCGATGTTTTTTCTTCTTTTAATCCTAATGATTTTTTAGGTATGATTGATGATATACGTTATGTCACTCGTTCTGGTCTTGGTGGTGAATTATTAAAAGGTGTTATAGGCTCCGGTTCAAATACTAATGCGTTTCGTGCTATGGCTTGTGCTGGTATTCAGGGTTACGGCGGTCTTTTGTCTGTCCCCTACTCTCCCGACTTGTTTGGTAACATTATCAAACAAGGTTCCTCTCCTACTGCTGAGATCGAGGTTATGAATTCTCTTGATTCAAATACCAATACGGGTTTTTCCGTTGCTGTTCCGGAACTTCGTTTGAAGACGAAGATTCAGAATTGGATGGACCGTCTTTTTATTTCCGGCGGTCGTGTTGGTGACGTTTTCCGTACTCTTTGGGGTACAAAATCTTCGGCGCCCTATGTTAACAAACCGGATTTCCTTGGTGTTTGGCAGGCTTCTATAAATCCGTCGAACGTTCGTGCTATGGCTAATGGTTCGGCTTCCGGTGAGGATGCGAATTTGGGTCAGCTTGCTGCTTGTGTTGATAGGTATTGTGATTTTTCGGGTCATTCTGGTATTGATTACTATGCTAAGGAACCCGGCACTTTTATGCTTATTACTATGCTTGTTCCCGAACCTGCATATTCGCAAGGTTTGCACCCGGATTTGTCATCCATTTCTTTTGGTGATGATTTCAACCCCGAATTGAATGGCATCGGTTTTCAGTTGGTTCCCCGGCATCGTTTTTCGATGATGCCCCGTGGTTTTGACCGTACTGGTCTTGATCAGCAGAAAAGTCCATGGTTTGGTAATGATGGTACCGGTGTAGTTATTGACCCTAATACGGTTTCTGTTGGTGAGGAGGTTGCTTGGTCGTGGCTTCGTACTGATTATTCCCGTTTGCATGGTGATTTTGCGCAAAATGGCAACTATCAGTATTGGGTTTTAACTCGTCGTTTTACTGCTTACTTTCCGGATGATGGTACCGGTTTTTATCAAGATGGAGAATATACCGGAACTTATATTAATCCTCTTGATTGGCAGTATATTTTTGTTGATCAGACTTTGATGGCTGGTAATTTTGCGTATTATGGTACTTTTGACCTTAAGGTTACTTCTTCTCTTTCTGCAAATTATATGCCGTATCTTGGTCGTTAGTTAAAGCTTAATATCATGTATAAGAAAAAGAAAATTACTTGCCCTCCTTGTATTTCGGAGGATTCAACTTCATCTTGTGAATTCAATCCTTTTGTAGACAAGGTTGTAGTCGCTCGTCCTATGTCTTATTATCTTAATGGTGGTGTTGATTTGGATGGTATTTCTACTCGTAAACCCCTGCCGGACGCCTTTGATGATGCAGAGTCTGTTGCATCCGGTGATGTCAATGTGTTTACCGATCCCACAGTTAGTAGACTTGATTTGATGGATATGGCGTCTACCATGGCTTCTGAATCTCAAGCCCGCGCTTTGAAAGATGGAGCTAAAGAACCGAATTCCGACTAATTGAACAATTTCCACGGGTAGGGGCCGCAATATACTTGATATATATTGCGGAGTGCGGAAAGCACGTCCCCTGCCCTACTTTTAAAGAAAAATTGAACAATTATGAGTATTTTAGCTGGATTAGGTGCCGCCGCTGCTTCTTTTGCCATGAAAGAAGGTCATAATGCAATTGCTCAGTCTCGTAATGAGAAAAATATGGCTCTGGAGCATGATTATTGGAAACGGCGTGTTAATCAACTTGAGGAGATGAACAAGCCTTCTCGCCAGGTTGCCAAATGGCGTTCTGCTGGTATAGCTCCCCAAGCTGTCTTTGGTAGTTCTCCCGGTGGTGCTGGTATTGCTACTGATGCTTCATCCCCAAATTCTCAGACTCCTATGGGTTCTGGTGATTTTAATTTTGTTACTACTATCGCTGAGCGTCAGCGCATGAAGAACGAAAAGGCAATTACTGATGCTACTGTTGATAAGCTGAATGCCGAAGCCGAGAAACTTCGTGGCGATACGAAAGACCCGAATGTTACCAAGGATTCGCAGCGTCTTGAATTTGATTGGAATCTTGTTAGGAAACAGCGTGAGCAAGTGCAGCTTGATGTTGATGAAATTGACAAAGAATTCCGGCGTGCTGTTAATGAGGCTGATTTGCAAATTAAGCGCGGTATTTATTCTGAAACCCTGTCGAGGATCGACAAGTTAATTGCCGATAAAGAAGTTTCGGAGGAAATGAAGCAGAATTTGCAGAAACAGCGTGATTTGATTGAAGCTCAAATTGATTCTACAAAGGCCCAGACTGATCTCAGTAAGGCGCAGACTAAAACAGAGGATGCTCTTCGTAAAAGTCGCGTTAAGCTTACCGGTGCACAAACTACTGAAATTCTTTCTATGGCTGGTCTTAATGATGTTAGGCGAGATCGTGAAAAGTACGAGACGTTTCTTCGGTTGCTCGATATTGACGATGCATCTAACGGTGCCGAATTTGCCCAGCGTGTCATCCGTCAGCTATTAGGCCGTTTTAATGCCGATCTTTCGGATTATAAGCAAAAGATGATTTCTGATTATCTTGAAAAAATTTGGTCGAATCAGAAACCGTAAGTATATTTGGGCATGGAAACCTTTTTGTATATATTGTTTTTATTGCTTGCATTGGCTGGCGCTATTGTTGTTCCTATTCTCCTTGCCTTGCTTTATACTCGGACTTTTGTTGTCCTGTATCGTCGCTTTTTTGGTGAGGACCTTTTTAAGTAATGTAAGGCCCGGAAAACTCTCCGGGCCTTTTTTTTTAGTCGTAAGACTGGAGCGGTGTCGCACCGATAGGACTTAATATTGTGTTTTTACACTTGTAATTTACATATGTAAAATCTTGATTATTAATGTGTTATGTTCTGCACGCCCGCGTGACCTTCCCGACGGTCCGGCCGCCTTTGCTTTGGGCTTACTCCATAGCCCGAAGCATTGGCGCGCCGGACTACTTCGTTTGATTGACTTCCTTATAGCGTAGTATCTTGATGACCCAAGATACGGAGCGTCTCCGATGTGTAACGTGCGTACGTGTGCTTCACGCGTGCGCGCGATATTCATATTCGGATATAATTGTAAAAATTTCACTTTTTTTTTGGACTTGTAAATATTATTTGTATATTTGCATTGTAGTTCTCTACCACTCGTTCTTTGACGTCTTGCCACCTTTATTTACTTTCTCTCTTCTGTGGCGAGATGCTCCCCCCCCCACCCTACCGTTTAACTTGTTGGGAATGAATATATTACCATTATGTTAAATTATTGCGAATCGAGAGTCCATTTTGTTCATAATCGAATCTTTATACACTATTACATCCCGATTATTCGGCAAATTGAGCATATAAGCGATATCCCGCAATCGGACGATATATAACTTCACCGAATTTTTGCTACTTTTGCAATATCAAATCCGGAACAAATGGCTGAAAATGACAGCTGTATAAAACGCTCGGCAATTATCCTGACGGCTTTCGGGCTGTTCTTCGTGACGTGGTATTTCAACCTCGGCGTTCGGCCATTTGCAAATTTCTTATCTACCTACAAATCAATTCACTACATATTGAATTACCTGATTGCGGGTATAATTCCGGCAGCGGCGCTTCTGTTGCTGCACCGACCCGATACCATATTATATAGGCTCGGACTGACGCACGGATTCGGCCGGGGATTGCTCTTCGGAGTGCTGAGTACGGTCCCCATGTTCGCCGGCTATGCGGTCATCGGCAGTTTCAACCGGGAAACGCCGCCGGATCACATGTTTACGTTCATAGTCGTCGCGGGATTCTTCGAGGAACTGATTTTCAGAGGTTTCGTATTCGGAGAGCTGTTCCGGACAGCCCGTTGGGGATTTCTGCCGGCGGCGACGCTGACGGCCTTGGCATTCGGATCGCTGCATCTGTATCAGGGTGACGACCTGATTTCCGCATCGGCAGCTTTCGGCGTCACGGCTGCCGGAAGCATCTTTTTCAGTTGGATCTATGTGGAATCGGAGAACAATCTGTGGAGCGTAATCTGGCTGCATACGCTGATGAACGCGCCGTGGATGCTGTTCTGCGTGAGCGGGAGCGGCGCAGTCGGCGGATTGTGGGCGAACGGCCTCCGCCTGTGCACGCTGCTGATCACAATCGCATTAGTCGTCATATACAAGAAACGGAAGGGACTACCCTACCATATTTCAGGAAAAACACTGATAATCAACAGACAATATGTATAAAAAATTCGTTTTCATATTTATTGCAGCGCTGATGGGCGCTTGCACGTCCCGCCAGCAGGCGGACGAAAAGACATTGTATGTCTCGATCCTCCCGCTCCGCAGTCTCGTGGAGGAAATCGTGGGCGACGACTTCAAGATCGAAGTGCTGGTACCTCCCGGCGCAAGTCCCGAAACGTTCGAACCGACGCCCCGGCAGTTCATCGGGCTGAACCGGGCGGAGATGATCTTCAACGTCGGACTCATCGACTTCGAAACCACGCTGTTATCCAAGATCGAGGAGCGCGGCAAGGTCGTGAATCTCAGTCAGGGCATAGAACTGATCGCCGGCAGTTGTTCGCACGCTTGCACGCATGCGGAGCAGGAGACATCCGGCGGACACGGCACCTCCCACGCCGAAACCCACAACCATAGCCACGCTCACGGCGTCGATCCCCACGTATGGACATCGCCCCGCGCATTGCAGAAAATGGCGCAGAACGCTTATGCGGCCATTCGCCGGGCATATCCCGACTCGGTGAAGTACGAAACGAATTACAAACGACTGCAGGCCGATTTACGGGCGCTGGACGCCCGCACCGGCGAGAAGATCGCGCAGAGCGGCATCGAATACTTCATCATCTACCACCCCGCCCTCACCTATTACGCAAGGGATTACGGCATCCGGCAGGTGGCGATCGAAGCAGACGGCAAGGAACCTTCGGCCAAGCAGCTGACGCAGGTCATCCGTCAGGCCCGTGAGGACGGCGTGCGGCGCATCCTCTATCAGAATCAGTTCCCGGCATCGTCCGTGGAGATCATCGCACGCGACATCGACGCTGAATATGTCGAAGTGGACCCACTGCGCGAAGACGCGATCGCCAATATCGATGCGATAACCGACATAATCACACGGCGATGAATCTGGTAACGCTACGCGACGTCGGCGTCGCATACGACGGCTACGAAGCCCTGCAGCACGTCGATCTGGAGATTGCGGACAACGACTTTCTGGGTGTCATCGGCCCGAACGGCGGCGGCAAGACGACCCTTGTGAAGGCGATTCTGGGCACGGTGCCCCATACCGGAGAGGTGCGGCTCGCACCCGAACTGTTCCGGGACAAGGAGCGGCTGATCGGCTACATGCCCCAGCTATCGGATTTCGACCGCACGTTCCCCATCTCGGTACTCGAAGTGGTATTGTCGGGTTTGCAGGGGCACAAGGGAATTTTCAGCCGCTATACGAAAGCAGACCGCGCGAAGGCGCTCGATCTGCTGGAAACGGCGGGCGTGGCCGATACGGCCCGCAACCCTATCGGCGAAGTTTCGGGCGGTCAGATGCAGCGGGCGCTGCTGTGCAGGGCCGTCATTTCCGATCCCAAGCTGCTGATTCTGGACGAGCCGGCCAACTTCGTGGACAACAAATTCGAAAACGAACTCTACCGCACGCTGCACGAACTGAACCGCCGCATGGCGATCGTCATGGTGTCGCACGACATCGGCACCATCTCAAGCGTCGTAAAGGAGATCGTCTGCGTGAACCGCCGCGTACACCGCCACCGCTCGAACATCATCACCGAAGAGCAGCTGCGCAACTACGACTGCCCCATTCAGCTCGTGTCGCACGGGCACATTCCCCACACGGTGCTAGAGCATCATCCGGGCGACTGCTGTTGCGACCACGAATAAAAAGCGCGTTCCCCGTCGGGGGAACGCGCTTAATTTATAGACCGGCCTCCATCCGCGAGCGTTTATGCGCTCTCGGCCCGATACCGGAAATCGGACAACGGCTTATTTCTTCGCCTCGTTGATCTTGCTCAGCTTCTCGAAGAGCTTGTCATAAGCCTCCACCATCTCGACGCGCAGAGCGGCGAAATGCTTGCGGACGAGCGAACGGTTGTGCGGCTCGGCGGGATTGTTGGCCTTCGTGAAGAGATCGTTGCGGACGGCAACGGCCTCCTGCATCACTTCGAAAACCTCTTTTTCCTTCGAGGGCTGGAAGCAGATCGCCATATCGCAGTCGAAAACCACCTCTTCCAGACGGTAGTCGATCTCCTTTTTCAGGTTCCTTAAATTTGCCATATCATTGTGCGTTTTAAAAATTTGCTCCGACAAAGGTACGAAAAGCTTTCGGATTATCAAACGTTTTATGCCCTACGCCGCTGAAATAATCCCCGCCGGCCCATGCAAAAAAAAAGGATTCCGCATGCGGAATCCTTTTTTACCGTATTATTCGGCCTTACATCTTTTCCAACTCCCTGTAACTCTTTTTGGCGGCTTTTGCCTCCTCACGGGCTATCTTGCGGGCGGCCCGCTCCTGCTCCCGGACGATTTTCCTCGCTTCGCGAAGCTCCTTTTTATAATCGACATCCGATCCGGGCATTTCGACGATGATGCCCGTTATCGACTCGTCGATCACCTCGCATCCGCAGGGTTCACAGACGGGCTGCGGCGCAGGTTTGGGCCGGGGAATCATCGTGCGCTGCTCGACGACGCTGCCTTCGCCGTAATTGATCGTCAGTTCGACCCGGCGGAGCGGCGGAAGGATATTCTTTTTCATATAGTTCCAAGCCGAAGGCATCTTTTTGAGCGCCAGCTCCTTGGCGTCAGGCGACCGGCTGCCGTCGAGGATATCCAGCACGGACTGTTTGTCGGGCACCTCCGACTTGGCGACCAATGCGCGGCACATCTCCCAATCTTCGGCGACGGCATTGACCGTCACGTCGTACTTATTTGAAAAACCATACTTTCGATCGACGTAATTCTTGAAATCCTGCGCTCGGTTCCGGGCCAGCGTCTCGTTGAATTTCAGCGGACCGTCGGGCGACGAATATCCCGTGATCTCGACCGATTTGACCCTCATCAGCGTGTCTTTCATCAGGTTGCCGACGAAGTCGTCCAGATCGCCGAGCTCCCGCGAATTGCCGTCGAGCGTCGAGGAGAGTTTCGCCAGATTGATCTGATAACGGACCGAGTAGTCGGTGTCGCCGGGACGTTTGATGATGAACCTGCGGACGAGATAATCGCCGTCGGTGGTCTCCGACAGCATCACGGTATCGGCCGCAGGCACCGGCGCCGCGCTCCTGACTTGGGCCGTCGCTCCGGCAGCGGCACACAACGCAAGAGATAGAGCGAATGTTGTAAAGATTGTTTTCACGCAAATAATAGTGTTGGTTAATTCCTGCCGCACAACTCGCAAGATTCATACCACGGTTGAGCACTAAATATTTATGGCCGCAGCGGCAAGCGGAAGGGATAATAAAAAAGAGGAAGAACGATCTTCCTCTTTTTTATCGTAGCCGAAGAAACAGACGGCCCAGACTTTTGCCTTTCATCCGGGAGACGCCGCGCTCTGGCTCGGCGTCCGAAAGTGGCGGAAACCCGGCCGGATTCTGCCGCGGCAACGCCCCACCCTCTTCGTCCCGGTCTCGGCACAAAAGGCATTCCGCCCGGACGGTGCGGCAAATTGCATCCGCGCCGGAGAATTACATCCGTTCCGGAACGTCGATGCCGAGCAGTTTCATGCCGCTGCGGATGACGCGGGCGACCTGCTGAGCCAGCTGGAGACGCATCGTGCGCACCCCGGCGTTCTCCTCCTTGAGGATCGAATGGTCGTGGTAATAGCCATTGAACTGCTTGGCCAGCTCGTACACATAGGCGCCGACGATCGAAGGCGCGAAGTTCTCGCCTGCGGCGGCAACGACCGACGGATATTCGGTCAGCGATTTCACGAGGGCGATCTCTTCGGGCAGGTAATCCGCCTGCGCCGCACCGGAGAAGTCGATGCCGGCTTCGGCGGCCTTGCGCAGCACCGAGCAGATACGCGCATGGGTATATTGGATGAACGGGCCGGTGTTGCCGTTGAAGTCGATCGACTCGCGCGGATCGAAAAGCATCGTCTTTTTCGGGTCCACCTTCAGGATGAAATACTTGAGCGCGCCCAATCCAACCATCGTGGAAACGGCGTCGGCCTCCTCTTCCGTACAGCCGTCGAGCTTGCCCAGCTCGTCCGACATCTCGCGGGCCGTGGATACCATGTCTGCGATCAGGTCGTCGGCATCGACCACCGTGCCTTCGCGCGACTTCATCTTGCCTTCGGGAAGCTCCACCATGCCGTAGGAAAGGTGCGTGATATGGTCGCTCCAGTCGGCATAGCCCAGTTTCTTGAGGATGAGCTTCAACACCTGAAAATGGTAGTTCTGCTCGTTGCCCACGACATAAATCATGTCGTCGAGCCTGTTCTCCTCGAAGCGGCGGTAAGCCGTGCCGAGGTCCTGCGTCATGTAGACCGAGGTGCCGTCGCCGCGCAGGAGCAGTTTCTCGTCCAGTCCGTCGGCCGTGAGGTCGATCCAGACCGAATTGTCGTCGCGGCGGTAGAACACGCCCTTGCGGAGTCCCTCCTCGACGAGACTCTTGCCCAGCAGGTAGGTCTGCGACTCGTAATAGATTTTGTCGAAATCGACGCCCAGCGCCTTGTAAGTCACGTCGAAACCTTCGTACACCCAGCCGTTCATCGTCTCCCAGAGCGAGTAGACTTCGGGGTCCTTGGCCTCCCATTTGCGCAGCATCTCCTGCGCTTCGAGCATCACAGGGGCGTTTTTCTTGGCCTCCTCCTCGGTTTGGCCCTGCGCCGTCAGCTCCTTGATCTGGGCCTTGTAATGCTTGTCGAACTCGACGTAGTATTTGCCGACGAGGTGGTCGCCCTTCATGCCCGACGAAGCGGGTGTCTCGCCGTTGCCGTAAAGCTTCCAAGCCAGCATCGACTTGCAGATATGGATGCCGCGGTCGTTCACCAGATTGGCCTTGATGACGTTATGGCCGTTGGCCCTGAGTATCTGCGCCACGGAGTACCCCAGCAGGTTGTTGCGGATATGGCCCAGATGCAGGGGTTTGTTGGTGTTGGGCGACGAGTATTCGATCATCACCGTACGCCCCGTGTCGGGAGCCTGCCCGAAGTTCGCATCGGCGGCGATCTCCGCAAAACGGGCGGCCCAGAACGCGCAGTCGAGGGTCAGGTTCAGGAAACCCTTGATGACGTTGAACGACTTGACTTCCGGCACGTTGGCCGTCATATATTCGCCTATCTCGGTCGCGGTGGCTTCGGGCGACTTGCGGCTTCGTCGCAGCAACGGAAACGTCACGAGGGTGTAATCGCCCTCGAACTCCCTGCGGGTCTTCTGAATCTGCAGCTGTTCGCCGTCGAGCGGACCGTAAAGCGCCTCCACCGAACGGCGGACCGCATCCGAAATAAAGTTTTCAATATTCATAACACAAAAGATTTGCCTGCAAATTTAGCGTTTTTCGGCTAATAACCAATCCCGCAAAGCCATAATTCTCACAAATTGCGGCCGCGGCGCCCCCGAAATTCCAAACAATGCTTATCTTTGCCGCTACATTACACGCTTTTCATGGAAATCATCATCATTATCCTGCTGATCCTGCTCAACGGGCTTTTCGCAATGTCGGAAATCGCGCTGATCTCGGCGCGCCGCTCGAACCTGACGGCACGCGCCAAGCAGGGCAACAAGGCGGCCGCCAAAGCCCTCCAGCTGGCTCAGGACCCGGACAGATTCCTTTCCACGATTCAGATAGGCATCACCCTGATCGGCATCCTGACGGGTATCTATTCGGGCGAAGCGCTGGCCGGCCGCTTCGGCGCGATGCTCGCATCGCTGGGCATGCCGCTCCGCACGGCCGTTCCGGTCGCCCAGATACTTATCGTCATCGTCGTAACCTACCTCACGATCGTCTTCGGCGAGCTGGTGCCCAAACGCATCGGCATGAAAAGCGCCGAACGGGTCGCCATACTCGTCGCACGGCCGATACAGGTGCTCGCCAAGGTGACGTCGCCCTTCGTATGGCTGCTTTCGCGCAGCATCGAGCTTATCGCCCGCCTGCTCGGAATACGGGATACGGAGAGCAAGGTCACCGAGGAGGAGATCAAGTCGATCATTCAGGAGGGAACCGAAGACGGAGAGGTGCAGATCGTCGAACAGCAGATCGTCGGCCGCGTATTCTCGCTCGGCGACCGCAAGGTGGGTTCGATCATGACGCACCGCAGCGAAATCGCATGGATAGACCCCGCCATGACGCCCGCAGAGATCCGCGAGCTGGTCGGCAGGGAACCCCACACGCTCTACCCCGCCGCCCGCAGCAACCTCGACCGGCTGGCCGGCGTGATATACCTCAAGGACCTCTTCACGCACATCGGCGAGGAGGATTTCGACGTCGCATCCATACTGCGTCCGGCAAAATTCTTCCACGAGGAGACCCAAGTGTACACCGCGCTGGAACAACTCCGCAGCGAGCAGGTCGGCTACGGCATCGTCTGCGACGAATTCGGCGTGACGCAGGGCATCGTCACCCTGCACGACATCTTCGAAGCGCTGGTAGGCTCGATTCCCGAAGAGCGGGAGGAGCCGGACATCGTTCACCGGGAGGACGGCAGCTGCCTGATCGACGGGCAGTGCCCGTTTTACGATTTTCTGGTCTGCTACGGGCTGGAGGACGTCTACCCGAACAACCTCTACAACACCCTCAGCGGCCTGATCCTCGACGAGCTGGGGCATATTCCGCAGACGGGCGAAAAACTGAGGTGGAACACCTTCACGTTCGAGATCGTCGACATGGACGGCGCCCGCATAGACAAGATCCTCGCCTGCGAAACATCGGAAAAAACGAACCAGAACCCATGAAAATAGCTGATATAGAACTCGGCGAAAAGCCCCTGCTGCTGGCGCCGATGGAAGACGTGACCGACCCTTCGTTCCGCTACATGTGCAAGCGGTTCGGGGCCGACGTGGTCTATACGGAATTCATTTCGTCGGACGGGCTGATCCGCGACGCGGCCAAGTCGCTCAAAAAACTCGAAATCGACGCAGCGGAGCGTCCCGTGGGCATCCAGCTTTACGGCCACCTGATCGAACCGATGGTCGAAGCGGCCCGCATGGCCGAAGCGGCCGGTCCCGACATCATAGACATCAACTTCGGCTGCCCGGTGAAGAAAATCGCCGGGCGCGGCGCCGGATCGGGCATGATGCGCGACGTGCCGCTGATGGTCGAGATGACGCGCCGGATCGTGCAGGCGGTGCGCAAGCCCGTGACCGTCAAAACGCGGCTGGGCTGGGACGAGGAGTCGAAGAACATCGAGGAGATCGCATTGCGCTTGCAGGACGTGGGCATCGCCGCGCTCACCGTTCACGGCCGCACACGCGCCCAGATGTACCGCGGCGAAGCGGACTGGACGCTGATCGGCAAAGTGAAGAACAACCCGCAGATACATATCCCGATCATCGGCAACGGCGACGTGGATTCGGGACCGAAGGCCGCGGAGATGTTCGACCGCTACGGCGTGGACGGCGTGATGATCGGCCGGGCGACCTACGGGCGGCCGTGGATCTTCCGCGAGGTGAAGCACTATCTGGCCACGGGCGAAGTGCTCCCGCAGCCGTCGGTGTGCGAACGGGTCGAAATCGCCAAGGAGCATCTGCGCAAGTCGCTCGAAGTAAAGGGCGAATTCGTGGGCATCCTCGAAATGCGCCGTCATCTGTCCAATTATTTCAAGGGACTGCCCGACTTCAAGCCGACGCGCCTGAAGCTCGTCACGTCGCTCGACATCCCCGAACTGTTCGACACGCTCGACTCGATCGCCCGGCGCTGGGGCGACTTCGACGTAAGCGGGACGGTTCCCGCCCCGCTGTCGCACGACCTGTAAAACGGCGCGCCAGCCTATTTCAGCACGCGCTCGACATAGGCTTTGTAGTCCTTGACGACGGGTACGTACCCGTCGTCCTCGAAAAGCGGCGAAGAGATCAGAAAATCGGCCGACGAACGGTTGATGGCCGTCGGCACGTTGTAGAGCGTGGCCAGACGCAGCAGGGCCTTGACGTCCACGTCGTGCGGCTGGGCCGACATCGGGTCCCAGAAGAAAATCAGGGCGTCGATCTTGCCGTCGGCGATCAGCGAACCCAACTGCTGGTCGCCGCCCAGCGGACCGGATTTGAGCAGCGTGATCCTCAGATCGGGAAGCTCTTCGATCTCCTCGCCACCCTCGTACTCTTCCCGGTGGTCGCGCAGCGTCTTTTCGACCATCTTGCCGGTCGTACCCGTGCAGACCAGATGGTGACGGCCGAGTTTTTTGCTGTTCCAGTCCACCCATTCGGCCAGATCGTGCTTCATGTTGTCGTGGGCAACCAATGCCAGCACTTTCGTCCTTCGTTCCATAATGTCAGTTGCTTGAATGTTTGTTTCGCTATTGCACAAAGATAATATAAACCGCGAATTCGGCGGCATGAAAAAAGCCGGAATCACACCGGAGACAACGAAAAAGTCCCGCTCTCGGAGCGGGACTTTTTCTATTCGGCTTCGGACGGGAGTTTGAACTCCGTAAAACCGGCCCTGACCAGAATGTTGTACCACGCGAAGCACTTCTTCATGTCGGATACGTGCACCCGGTCGCGGTCGTATTCGGGAAGGACCTCGGCGAAAGCGGCTTTCAGCTTCTCAGGCGCCTCCTTGGGGCTGATGGCCTCCTTGCCGCCCGTATGCGCATAGATTTTGGTAAAGACGTCCGCCAGCGCAATGTCCTCGCCTTCGGTGAACATCGAAATCTCGGTCAGGGAGCTGACCTTCGACGACGCCGAGGCGTTCATCCGCCTGCCGTCGAGCAGCGACTCGACGATCACGCCGTTGGTGGACTGCGCCACGTATTTATAAAGTCCGGGCTGGCCCGAAATGGCCAGAATTTCTTTTAATTCCATAAACGATATCTCTGATAAAAATTAGTTTTCGTCCGGCAGGTCGGGATTCGGCTTTTCTTCGTCTTCGCCGCCCTCGACCTTGTAGGTATACGTCTGGGTCCACATGAAGACATAATCGGAACGGGTAAGCACCTGAAACGACACTTTCGCTCCGGCCTTCTGTCCCGGAATCCGCTCCTTGAACGTAACGGTGGTGGCGTCGTAATTGAAAGGCTTAGTCGTCACCACATTGGACTCGTCGCCGTCCACGAAGTAGGCAAGCCACACCTGTTTGACCTTGTACGGGCAGGATACCGTCGCATTCACCCAAACGACCTCGTCCACCTTCACCGGTTCGGTGATTTTGTCCGGCTGCGTCGCCGTGGTGAAAGTCACTTCGTCGAAAACGGGCGGCGTCTCGTATTCGGGACCAAGCTCCTTGTTGCAGGCGGCCAACAGCCAGACTGCGGCTGCGGCAAACAGTAATTTTTTCATATACTCCTCACTTAGTTTTGTTTCACATGTACGTCCATCTGCGGGAAAGGGAAGCTGATGCCCTTGAGCGGCAGCAGTTTGTAGATTTTTTCGTTGTTCTCGAAAAACACGTCCCAGTAATCGGCGTTTTTCACCCATGCGCGCACCGAAAGGTTCACCGAGCTGTCGGCGAGCGCCGCAACCCACACCACGGGAGCCGGGTCGGTCAACACACGGCTGTCGGCGGCCAGCAGGTCGAGAAGCGCCCTCCGCGCCGCATCGACGTCGTCGCCGTACGAAATGCCGATCGTCCAGTCCACGCGGCGCGTCTCGGAGGTCGAATAATTGTCGATGATCGCCGTGGCAATGGAATTGTTAGGAATATAAATCGTCTGGTTGTCGCCGGTGGTGATGACCGTCGAGAAGAGTTTGATCTCGCGCACCGTGCCCGACTGGCCCTGCGCCGAAATGAAATCGCCGACTCGGTAAGGTTTCATCAGCAGGATCATCACGCCGCCCGCGAAGTTCTGGGCCGTGCCGCTCAGGGCCATACCGATGGCCAGCGTGGCGGCCGAGAAGAGGGCGATGAGCGAAGTGACGTTGACGCCGAGGGTCTGCACGACGATCATCAGCAGGATGAGCGTGAAGACCACCTTGACGGTATTGCGCAGGAACGAGCGGAGCGAAGTGTCCACCTGACGGCGCTCGAAAGCGGCGTCGAGCAGCCGCACGATGCGGCGCACGATCCAGCGGCCGATGAAATAGATGGCCAGCGCGATCAGGATCTTCACCAGTATCCAGACGGATTCGGAAAGCAGAGAGCGCAGCATGTCGCCCACGTCCAGATGGATGATTTTATTCACCGCCTCGGCGAGATTGGCTTTCTGCACGCTGTCGGGCAGAATCAAAGGCGCTTCGGGCGTTTCCGTAAAAAACGGCACGAGAAAAGACCACATAAAGTCCGATTTTTAAGTTTATCATGCAAAAATAACCAAAAAAAAGAAAGTTTACTAACTTTGTCTACGAATTTACCAAAAGGAAACAGGAAACGATGCAGAACAACGTTGAAATTATCCAGATAAACATCTCAGGCGAAGACAAGCCGGGAATGACCTCTTCGCTCACCGAAATACTCGCGCGCTACGACGCCTTCATCCTCGACATCGGTCAGGCCAATATCCACCAGTCGCTGACGCTGGGCATCCTGTTCAAGACCACGTCCGACAAGTCGGGAAACATCATGAAAGAGCTGCTGTTCAAGGCTTCGGAGCTGGGCGTGATGATCCGCTTCACGCCGATTGCGGAGCGGAAATACGAGGACTGGGTAGGCCGTCAGGGCAAAAACCGATACATCATAACCCTGCTGGGACGCACCGTCACGGCGCGGCATATCGCCGAGGTGACCAGCGTCGTGGCCGAACACGGACTCAACATCGACGCCATAAAGCGTCTGACGGGCCGCATCCCGCTCAGCGAGGACGACCGTGCGGCCAAATCCTGCATCGAGCTTTCGGTGCGCGGGTCGCTCACCGACGAGGAGCGCAGCACCATGCAGGAGGGATTCATGAATCTCTCGGAGATCGGTCTCGACGTCTCGTTCCAGAAGGACGACATCTACCGCCGCAGCCGCCGCCTGATCTGCTTCGA
>ENA-UEYD01001429-UEYD01001429.1-human-gut-metagenome-genome-assembly--contig:-NODE-1429-length-17344-cov-4.134476_pt1 | contig 17344 bp, 9 predicted proteins | sample MGYA00242907_ERZ507875 | MGnify/ENA primary metagenome ERZ507875 (study PRJEB26167, sample SAMN06115506) | human gut metagenome | host: Homo sapiens | place: China:Shandong | collected 2015-08-07...
CTCATGTTTTTTAGAACTATAAAACAATTTATTAATGGTTTAGTCAGCTCTTTTGGGATAAGGAGCGTAATTAATTTGTTTACATATGAAAAACTACAAAATTCTAAAGAATATTTATATATGTCTGGCTTTGTTGTCAACTGTTTTATTAGTTGGTTGTTCGAAAAGTGATGAAACCCCAGCCCCCGAGGAACAGCCTTTAGGCAAAGGAAAAATAACGTTTAATGTGCATACTCCCGGGGCATTCCTTACAAGGGCAGTAGGTGTAGGTGACGAAAATGGAGGCACTAATGACAAAATAGCCTTTTATCAATTTAGCAGAGAAGGTAAGTATGAACAAAGGTATGTCTTAAATTATGCAGCTGCTTCTGTAGGTGCAAACGGTGATACAAGGTCATATACTGTTGAATTAACTTCTTCGACTGGAGGAGAAAAGAGATTCATCATTGTGGAGAGTGAGAATGAGAGCAATTTCCCTAATATGAGTGCAACAAATACAATCGATGAACTACTAAATAGCAAAACTGTTGCCGAAAGTGGTAAGTTGAATCCTCCATTTGTTATGTCTAATGTCAAAACAGATGGTAAGGAGTATGTAACAGTTGCCGATGTAGAATCTTCCAATAATCAGGTTGATGTAAAACTTAAAAGACGTGTAGCTAGATTTGATTTGTTGAATGATCCAACAGAATCGGGATTAGTGATCGATAAGGTATATATTAAGAATAGATACACTCAAGGATTCATCGGTGACGTAAGTGGTAATGCAGGCAATATATCTTCTGATGTTTTGGAAATACCGGCAGCTGATTTAGCTAATGACGGAAAGAGTTTCTATCTTTATCCGACTCAGTTGACTTCAACTCTTGAGCAGAATGAAAAAACAGTTGTATGGGCTACCACTAAACTTGCCAATACCAATACGGAAGGGCCGACTCTTTATCTGAATCTTACTGCTGATATCAATGTGGAGGCCAACTATCTCTATCAGCTTAATACGAAAAAGATAGCCGGTTCTACAGGCTTTGACATCTCAGTAGAAGAATGGAAAGACGGTACTTCAATTGATTGGGTGACGATTGAAGACGGAATCTCTGTAATGGATGACAAGGCTACTGTCATTGCTGGTACAGATATTAAAGGGACTTATGTAAAGATTGCAGCTGACGCTACAATGCCATATACTATAAAACGTGTCGTTACAGATTATAGCTCAGCAGCATTGGACGCTGCGTATGACGGAAGCCTACCTAAATGGCTTACCATTTCTTCATCTACTAAAGATGCAGGTAGCGGTCTTTATCGTCATGAGATTATTTACACGGTGACTGCACATCCTGAGAAGACAAGTCAGTTTGCTATCACACATCTTAACGGAGCCGTTTCAGATGAGAACTTGTTGGTAATCGGGTTTGCCGATCCGTATCCAGGCACTCCGCTTCCTTGTCTATCGTGGGAAGAGAAGCTCTATTCGCCAGTGCACTGTCGTCAGTCCACCTATCTTGTCCATAATACAGTAGATAAGGCTTATTTCTGTGGAACTGAAGGATATACGTTTAATACTCCTATGAAAGGTAAAACGGGTAATGAGGGGGCGAAGAATCTTTGTCCCGAGGGTTGGACAGCATTGAATGATGCAGAGGCAAAAGATTATATTTTGTGGGTAGGACAGCATCTTAAATCACAAGTGGCAGAGGCTTTATATACTTACTGTTGGTTCGATAAAGACGATGAGGCTACTAATTTGCGTATATTGGGGGGATACCCATACGATAGAGCTACTCCCAATGTGAAAGACTTAGCTTGTTATGGTACGTGGCCGAACGTAGCTTGGGTGAACATCAAACTGCCAGGTCTTACTATAGCGGGACAGACATTTAACGATGAATGGACAGTGAAGAAGGATTACGGAATCCCCTACAGATGTATCCGTGATAAAGCCGGTTGGGAATAATTATATGGATTCTTGAAAGGATATATATTCAATGATTAAATTTGTAAGAAATGCTAAAGAATACTTTATTTGTGATTCTTCTAATGATTTCCAGCTTATTCACGGCTTGTGCTGAAGGATATGTAAGTGATGTGCAGAAGGAGGATGACACAAAAGAAATACGTTTCAGTCTGAATATGGAGGGAGGACTAACGATGTCCTCCACCAGGGCTTCTGTGTCTTTGGACGGAATGAAATGGAAAATATTCTGTTTTGACGATCAATATAATTATCTGTTTGACAAAACAGGAAGTATAGGGGATGCAGCAAATGAAATAAAGGTTTCTGTAATTAAAGGCGTCGTTTATCGATTCCTGTTTTTGTGTACCACAGCTGATAAATTCCCAGAGTTGGCTTCCGGTAAGACTTATTGGGATTTAGAAGCGTATGCTCCTCAATTGCCGTTAGCTGATCCGATGGCGATGCTTGTCAGTAGAGGCAATGAAAAAGATGGTACACTTCGTGTAGCTGCTGCGTCTGCATCGGTGCAGGTTACTCTTGCTCCGCGTGCATCTAAGATCGTTTTGCAAAAGGATCCGGATACAGCTTCGGATATTACAGTGAATTCCGTGACTTTTGCGGATGCCGCTTCTTCTGTTCCTTATGTTCATATCGAACCTCAACATTACAGTGAATATGAGAATCTTCCGGTAGCAACCCGAAAGACCTATCAGTGTGTACCCCAAGAGGATGTATGTTATATGCTTCCGGATATGTGCGCCGAAACCTTTGGAGTGAATGCTACGCTGCATATCACTCATCCGATTTCTGGAGAACAGGACGTACGGGTAACGGTACCAGTGGGGCTTGCGTTGAATGTAGGCAGTGGAAAGACTTACTATATTGAAATGTCTGCTGATGCAAATGGAAAAGTTGCTGCTACTTGGGCAACACGTGTAGCACCCAAAACGTTGAAACTTGCTACACAAAACTTATGGGGTAAATCGACTTCCGTTGTGTTGGATTACTTCAATAGAATTGATGTGGACGTGCTTTGTGCGCAGGAATGCAGTAATCTCTCCGAATCTGATATACAAGCACAGGGGCTTTACGTTCATACTCACTCCAACAATAGGCAGGGAAAATGCAGCATTATATCACGTTATCCTTTCTCGGGGATTACACCAAACAAGTATGGTGTTTATATCGACTTGGGTGATGGCATTGTTGTGCTGGTGATGAACTGTCACGGTGCTTTCTATCCTTACGGTCCTTATCAGTTGAATGGTATCGCATATGAAGGATATGAAGGTACGGACGATGTTGACTATGTAGTAAAAGTCAATAAAGAAGCCCGTCAAGGCATGGTGGACAAACTGCTGGAGGATTTTAATTCGTCTACCACTCCTTTTGTTTGTCTCTCGGGTGACTTCAATGAACCGTCATGGCTTGACTGGACGGAAGGTGCCTTGAAAGCAGAACTTGCTCCTTACGTTGTTCAGTGGCCTACCACCCGTTCTTTGTGGGAAGGCGGCATAAAAGGTGATGCTTACCGAACGATACATCCGGATCCTGTGACGCATCCGGGATTCACATGGACGCCGCGCCCGAGCGAGAAGGACACCAGAGACCGATTAGATTTGACTCTTTATACCTTGTCTCCCAACACGGAAGTGAAAAGTTGTCAGGTGATAGGAGAGAAGACAGAAACGTCGGATATCGTTCTTCCTAATTGGGGGCCGTTTGAAAATGTATTCGATCACCGGGGATTACGGACAGAATTTGTCTTTACGAAATGACGGAACGGTGCACCGGAATTAGTGAGTCTCCAGACTGTTAATTATTGAGGTCTCGGGTATTAATACCTGTCGTGTAAGGTATTAATATCCGAGAATTCAGCTATTAATAGCTAACATGCCAACTATTTGTAATGGATAAACCAATGATTAACTAATGTCTTTTTGTCTGTTGCTAGATAACCTTCAAATAGGCAATATATGGCAGTTTGGGACTCAAATTTCATTTATTGACTTGTTTTTAGCATGCCGGACAGGTAGAAAACACTATTTTTGTCCTCATCCGTTTTAGACTTTTAAGATTATATAAACCAATAAATTGTAACGTACGAATATGCACAACATTGCTAAAACCTTTTTCCCGATTTTATTATTACTTTTTGCTGCAGTAGTGACAGCACAGAATGGGAAGAACAATGTCGGAAATGCGCAACGCATCTGGCTTGATTCTGAAATTGGTCATCAGGGCGACTACCAGTGGAAAATGATAAAAGCTGGAGATGCAACAGATCCCGGAGAAAAGATTTCGTTATCCAATTATGCAACTGCAAATTGGATGCCGGCCATCGTTCCCGGAACAGTTTTGAATTCTTTGGTGTATAACCAAAAATACCCGGAGCCTTATTATGGAATCAATAATAAGATTGAATCTAAATTGATACCGGATATTTCTGAAACCGGACGTGACTTTTACACCTATTGGTTTCGGACAGATTTTACAGTACCGCAGTCATTCAAGGGAAAGACTGTCTGGTTACAGTTGGATGGTATCAACTACCGGGCAGAAGTATGGGTGAATGGTAACTTGTTGAGCACAATGAACGGTATGTTTATTCAGGACTATATTGATGTTACGGATTTTGTGAAAATCGGAGGAAAAAACGGACTGGCTATAAAGGTCTATCCGGTAGATGTTCCCGGAAGTGCGAAGCCGAAATCCTGGGGAGCAGCCGGCGAATTCCATAACGGTGGAAACGGTAACATTGGTTTGAATACTACCATGTTGATGACGGTAGGTTGGGACTTTACCTTTATGGACGGTATCCGTGACCGTAATACAGGTATATGGAAAAATATTTCCCTCTATGCTACAGGCAGAGTAGCATTACGCCATCCTTTCGTTAAATCTGAATTGCGAAAACCTGATTATGACCAGGCTCGTGAGACTGTATCGGTTGAGATTATCAATCCATCGACCAGTAATCGGGTAATCAGTTGCAAGGTGAAGGGTGAAATTGTGGGTGAAAATATCACTTTTGAAAAGACCTTCCGACTGATGCGTGGAGAAGAAAAAACAGCAACCTTCTCCCCCGAAGAGTTCCCGCAACTGATTATTAACTCTCCAAAACTGTGGTGGCCTGTCAATAAAGGACCACAAAACTTATATGACCTGAAGCTGACAGTATCAGTTGATGGCAAAGAATGTGATTCTGTGAAAACAAGATTCGGTATTCGTGAAATTGTCTCGGATAGAAAGACGCCAGATAAATCACGTGTCTTTTATGTGAACGGTAAACGATTGTTTATTCGTGGTACCAACTGGATACCGGAAGCCATGTTGAGAACTTCGGATGAACGTACCTATGCAGAATTGCGGTACTCCCGCCAGTCCGGTGTCAACCTTTTAAGAATGTGGGGAGGCGGAATTGCAGAGTCTGATTATTTCTTCCAATTGTGTGACGAATTGGGATTGTTGGTATGGCAAGAGTTCTGGATGACTGGTGATACTCGTCATCCGCATGATAAGGCTCTCTATATGAGTAACGTGGAATCTACCGTAAAACGTATTCGTAATCATCCTTCTTTGGCTTATTATGTTGCTTCTAATGAGAGTACAGAAGTTACCGGTACTCCTGAATTACTGAATAAACTGGATGGTACACGTGGCTTCCAGATGCAGTCCGAATGTGAAGGAGTGCATGATGGCAGTCCTTACAAACAGGTAAATCCGATGCAGCATTATGAAAATACGGCCTCTCCCAGAGGAAGCCGTGTAGACGGATTTAATCCGGAATACGGTGCACCTACTCTTCCGACTGTGGAAATCCTCCGGGAAATGATGGATGAAAAAGACCTTTGGCCTATTAATAAGGAAGTATGGGATTATCTGGATGGAAATGGTTTCCATCTGATGAGTACTATGTATACAGACTTGGTGAATAACTACGGAAAATCATCATCCATTGATGAGTTTGCACAGAAAGGACAACTGTTGGGAGCTATTAATTCGAAGAGTATCTGGGAAGTATGGAACTACAATAAGCTGGATTATGGTGATCGTTTCTGTTCCGGACTTTTGTTTTGGTATCATAACTGCTCTATGCCTCAAGTGGCTTCCCGTATGTGGGACTGGTCTCTGGAACCGACAGCGTCGCTTTATCATACTGCCAACTCTTTAGAACCATTACATGCACAGTTTGACTATTTGAAAAATACAGTGTCTGTAGTGAATGATTATTATCGTGAATTTAAGAATTATAAAGTGATAGCACAGGTTTACGATATTAACAGCAAGAAAGTATTTGAAGAATCAGCAGTGGTTAATCTACCCTCGGATGGAGTGGTAAACGATGCGTTGACTATTCGTTTCCCGGAAAATATATCTCAAGTTCACTTTATTAAACTGATTCTGAAAGATGAAAAGGGAAAAGATGTTTCTTCTAACTTCTATTGGCGTTCTAATGACAAATATGAAGGAAGCAAGACTTTGACCGGTCCGGCTGCTTCAGGTTTTGAAGATTTGAGTAAACTGAAGCAGGCAAAAGTGAAACTTACCTATAAAGTAAGAGAAGATGATAACAATTACTTTGTAGATATTACTTTGAGAAATACCTCCGGGCAGATTGCTTTCTTTAATCAGCTGCAATTCCTGAATTCAAAGATGAGTCCGATACGTCCGTCATTCTATACAGATAATTTTTTCTCCCTGATGCCGGGTGAAAAGAAAACGGTAACCATTGAAACCGCAAAAGGAAAGTTGAAAGATGGAGCTGTGTTGGCACTGAAAGGCTGGAATATAAATAAGCAGGAATATAAATTGAAGTAGAAAAGTAAGAATATGAATTGATTCTGCTTTCTTTGTTTCGGTAGATTGTAGAATCAATCATTGATATTATAGAGAAATCATTTAATCATAAAAAAGAAGTGAGATGAAACTTAAGTTTATCATAGGTGTAGTCAGTATATTATCAGCATGTGGATTTACTAATGCACCTTCTTTAGATACTACTCAGGAAGAACAGGATAATAATTGGGTGATTGGTCCGTTCCATCGTCCGGAAGGAGTTAATCCTGTCATATCACCGCAACCGACAGAATTTTATTGTCCGATGCGGAAACAGCAAGTGAAGTGGGAAGAAAGTGATACTTTTAATCCGGCTGCTACTACAAAAGACGGAAAAATTGTTGTGCTTTACCGCGCAGAAGATAATTCGGCTCAAGGCATAGGTAAAAGAACCTCACGTGTTGGTTATGCTGAAAGTAAGGATGGGATTGAGATGAAGAGGATGGCTAGCCCTGTTCTTTTTCCTGCCGAAGATAATTTTAAAGATCAAGATTGGCCGGGGGGCTGCGAAGATCCCCGTGTGGCTATGACCGAAGACGGATTGTATGTGATGCTTTATACGGCATGGAATCGAAAAAAAGCGCGTCTTGCTGTAGCTACTTCCCGAGATTTGAAGAATTGGACAAAGCATGGACTTGCCTTTGATAAGGCATATAACGGTCGATTTAATAATCTTTTCTGCAAGTCAGGTTCTATTCTAACAAAATTGAAAGGAAATCAATTGGTCATTGATAAAGTTGACGGTAAGTATTTGATGTATTGGGGAGAGTATGCGGTATATGCTGCTACTTCTGATAACTTGATTGACTGGTATCCGGTGTTGGATGAGAAGAATGAACTAATGAAAATTATACAACCTCGTAAAGGGCATTTTGATAGTTTGCTGACAGAATGTGGTCCTCCGGCTGTTCGTACCAAACATGGTATTGTTCTTATGTATAATGGTAAGAATAGTGGTAAAACTGGAGATGCTGACTATCCAGCCAATGCTTATTGTGCCGGACAGCTGTTATTGGATGGTGACGATCCTTATAAAGTATTGGATCGTTTGGATAAGCCTTTCTTTGCTCCCGAGGCTTCTTTTGAGAAGAGCGGACAGTACAAAGATGGAACAGTATTTATTGAGGGACTTGTATATCACAAAAGGAAATTATACCTCTATTACGGTTGTGCGGATTCTCGGGTAGCAGTCGCCGTATGTGATGATGTAAAGAAGCTGAAGATAAAATAGTAGATTATAAAACAATGAGAATAAGGCTGAATACATATATTGCTTGTATTGCTATTTTTCTGTGTTCTTCTATAGAATGCATCTATTCGCAAAAATTGAAATGGAATTTTGGTTTATCACGTAGGCAAAGTTCCGAAGTGATACCTCATTCAAAATATTCGTTTCAGACAGCTAAACTTAAAAAGAAGGTTATAGAACCCGGAGAATTGAGTCCGCTTTCCGATTGGGAGTATCAACTATCCAAAGGATGGGAAATGATAGAAGGGTATAAAGCCAGAGCAGCTGAAAAATCTGTAGTTGCGCAAGATTTAGATACAAGCGAATGGTATTCGGCAACAGTTCCAGGTACAGTATTAACTACATTGGTGGATCAGGGTGTGTACCCTGATCCTTACTGGGGACTTAATAATTTATTGATTCCCGATACGCTTTGCCGGATGGACTGGTGGTATCGCAATTCTTTTAATATTCCTCGTAATAAAAAGGGAGAGAAAGTGAAGTTGATTCTGAATGGAATCAATTATAAAGCGGAGATCTGGTTCAATAGGCAGTTATTAGGAACGATGACCGGTGCTTTTGAGAGAGGTATTTTTGATATAACTCCTTGGGTGGATTATGATAAAAAGAATCTGTTGGCCATTCGTATTCTTCCGCCTAATAATCCCGGTATTCCTCACGAGGCAAATAGGAAAGAAGGAATTGGTCCCAATGGTGGAGCATTGTGCCTGGATGGTCCTACTTTTATCTCTTCAGAAGGCTGGGATTGGATTCCCGGCATACGCGACCGAAACGTGGGTATTTGGCAGGATGTCAGAGTCAAATTTGGAAATGAATTGGAAATTGTTGATACACATGTGATTACGGATTTGCCTTTGCCTGACACTACTTCTGTCAATTTTATCGTTCAGACGGAGATTTATAATTCTTCTAAAACGACTCGTACTGCTAATTTGCATTTTAATATTGGCGGAGTGTCAGCTGTTTATCCGGTTTCTTTGAATGCAAATGAAAAGAGGATGATTAAGCTGACTTCTAATGAGTGTAAAGAACTGCAAATGAAGAATCCACGTCTCTGGTGGCCGAATGGGTATGGAGAACAGTATTTATATGATGCATCTTTAAGTCTGATTTCATCAGGTAAGGACACACTTGACGTAAAGAAGATGCGTATCGGTATCCGTGAGTTGGAGTATGAATTGTCTGCATACGAGTATAACTCTCCTATAGTGCGTTTGAACTATAATCCAACTGCTGCTTTGCAGGATGGAAAACCCGCTTTTGATACTGTGAAACGTAAGAAAACAGATAATAAAGTTCGCTATACGAATTACGATGGAGAGTTTGTCCCCTATTTATTAAAACCAGTATCTTCACAAGGAATAGAGTTGATAAAAGATTCACTGATGAAAGAATATATGGTTATAAAGGTGAACGGACAACGGATTTTTTGTAAAGGAGGTAACTGGGGAATGGATGATGGTATGAAGCGAGTTTCCCGGGAACGACTGGAACCTGCCTTGAAGTTGCATAAGAATATGAATTATAATATGATTCGTAACTGGACGGGTGAGAGTACGGAAGAAGTATTTTATGAGCTTTGTGATGAGTACGGAATGTTGGTTATGAATGATTTTTGGCTTTCGACAGATGGGTTTAACCTCAATCCGCTGGATAACTGCCTGTTCGTTAGAAATGTGACCGAAACAGTACGTCGTTTCCGCAATCATCCCTCTATTGCTTTATGGTGTGCACGTAATGAAGGATTTGCAACCAATGAACTTGAGTACATGTTGGCCGCCACTTTGGCTAAAGAGGACGGCAGCAGGCATTATACAGGAAATTCCCGTTCATTGAATAGTTCAGGAAGCGGGCCTTGGCGTTATCAGTTTGATGCAGGCTGGTACTACCGTTCTTTAGCAGGAGGATTCCGATCCGAAGTGGGTACTCCTTCTCTGCCTACGGCTGAAACTGTTCGTGAGTTTATGGCGGAAGAGGATACATGGCCCATTAGTGATGTTTGGTATTATCACGACTGGCATAATCATAGATATGGTAGTAAGACTTTTAGTGAGCTTTATAAGGAAGGAATGGACCGTAAATTAGGACCTTCTGATAATTTAGATGATTTCTGTCGGAAAGCACAATTGATTAATTACGAAAGCCATCGGGCTATTTTTGAAGCATGGAATAGTAAGATGTGGAATGATGCTTCCGGGGTGCTATTGTGGATGAGCCATCCTGCATGGCCCAGTATGGTTTGGCAGAATTACAGTTCAAATGGCGAAACTGCCGGTGCCTATTATGGTACTCAAAAAGCATGTCGTCCTCTTCATATTCAGATGAGTCTTAATAGTCAACATAGAGTAGATATTATTAATACTACGCTGAAGGAATATCGGAATTTGAAAGTGGAAGTCGTGGTTTACGATAAACTAGGAAAAAAGATACGTTCCTCACAACAGAAGGTAAGTCATGTGACACCTAATGCGCTGACTCCTGTGACGCAATTAGAGGATATAAAAGGACTTCCTGATTTCAGTTGGGTAAAGCTGGTATTGACAACTAATAATGGAAAGCTGTTGGATGATAATGTCTATTGGCTCAATCAAAAAGAATGGGACGGAAAGATCCTGACTGATTTGCCGATTTCTTCGGTGAATGTATCTGTGAAGAATTTCACGAAAAAAGCAAATCATTATGAGGGTAAATTTATTGTGAAAAATCCAGGACAACATCTGGCAGCTGCAATAGCATTGACATTAAGGGATGCAAAAACGGATGCGCCCATTCGTCCAGCTTATTTTGATGACGGGTATTTTTATTTGATGCCCGGCGAATCTAAAGAAATCCGTTTTCAGGTAGACTGTAAAGAAGGGGTGGATAAGTTGCTTTTGCGGGTGGATGGATATAATGTTGAATCGAAAGATATATTGTTGAATAAATAAAGATTAGGTATTTATGTATAAGAAGGTATTAATATTATTATTTTTTATTCCTTTTCAGTTGTTGTTTGCTCAAACGAGTATGTTGAAAGATTTCCCGGAGGGCTCTACTCCGGAGGAAATAGGTAAGCGATTGGCCTATCGTTTTCTGACAGAGAAGCATGCACTCCATATCGGAAAATGGATTGGTTATCCGGAGACTTTTTATTGGAATGGAGCTTTGCGATATGCTTATCTTGCAAAAGATAAGGAACTTATCAATCGTTTGCAAGATAAGTTTGAGCCTCTGTTTACCGAGGAGAAAGCGTTGCAACCTATTATGAATCATGTTGATGTGAATATGTTTGGGAGTTTGCCACTTGAGTTATATCTTGTGACGAAAGATAAGAAATATTGGTATTTGGGGTTACCCTATGCTGATTCTCAATGGAAAGTGCCTGCAAATGCGAAACCGGAGGAAAAGGAATGGGCTGAAAAAGGATATTCCTGGCAAACACGTTTGTGGATTGATGATATGTATATGATTACAATCGTGCAGACTCGTGCTTATAAAGTGACGAAGGACAAGAAATATATCGATCGTGCAGCTAAAGAGATGGTGATGTATCTGGATGAGTTGCAACGTCCGAACGGTCTTTTCTATCATGCACCGGATGTACCTTATTATTGGGGGCGCGGAAATGGCTGGATGGCTGCCGGAATGACGGAATTACTTCAGTGTTTGCCTAAAAATCACAAAGACCGTCCCCGTATCTTGGAAGGTTATCGGATAATGATGGAAAGTCTGAAGAAATATCAGAATCCGGAGGGCTTGTGGAATCAGTTGATTGACCAGTCTGACTGTTGGACTGAAACATCCGGATCGGCTATGTTCACTTTTGCTTTTATCAAGGGAGTTAAGAATGGATGGTTGAATGCAGAAGAATATGCTCCTGCTGCGCGTAAGGCGTGGATAGCTTTAGTGTCATATCTTAATGACAAAAATCAGGTGAGAGAGATTTGCGTGGGTACGAATAAGAAGAATAGTAAGCAGTATTATTATGACCGTCCACGCCGCACGGGTGATTATCATGGGCAGGGACCTTATCTGTGGTGTGCTGCCGCTCTAATGGAAAAATAATCGTTCCGGTATTGAGTAGTAGTTGAGGCTTTTGGAGGATATTTCTATTGATTTGGATAATTTTTTTTATTTATAGCTCAATTTGTTTTATTCAATGTGAGGGATGTTCCATAACTTTGGCTCAACAATTTAGTACAAACGGAATCAGACAGGCTGATTCGCAATCATGTTTTATATGAGTTTGAAATATTTACTTTGTGGGATGGCTTTTGTGGCATGTGCCACTATTGTTGAGGCTTTTGATAATGTGCCGGAATCGATTTCTGCATCTATTTCTTTGAAGGTACCAGGAAATGGAGCGAAACACTATCCATTGACTTTTCAGAAATCGCAGAATAATAATGACACTTATTATTTGGAGAATTCGGAAAAGATGCCGTTGACTGTGTCTCAAAATATAGTAACTGGTAATGATGGGCTACGTATTAGTGTGTCTATCACTGCATTGGAAGATGTATATTTTAATTACAATCAACAGATGGCAACCAGCTTCCGCCATGATGACTGCCTGTTCTACATGCCGGGTTTTTGGTATCGACGTAACCTGCGTTCACCCAAAGAGGCTCCTTCATTTCATACATCAGATAGTTGGATTGTGAGTGAAGACAGGTTAAGTGCACCTCTCACGGGGATTTTCTGTGAGAAGAAACAACGTTTTATGACTGTCAACAGACTGGATCAGTTTGCAAACAGCACGTTGGCTACGCATCGTGAAGGTGAAATAATTCTTTCGGATAAGACATCTTTAGGACATACCGGATTTGAAAATAAAGGTGGTGTTGCCACTCTTTCCTTCGGTTTCCCTTATCGGGAGGCTCCTAAAAGTTATATTCGTAAATTGACATTAGCTCCGGCTGTAACGGCTTATCAGCATCTTAAAAAAGGGGAGACGATTTTGTTGACTTGGCAAATTACTGAGGGTGAAGCTAAGGATTACTCTGATTTTGTACGCCATACTTGGGAATATTGTTATGATACATATTCTCCCAAGCCTGTTGACACTCCCTATTCAATTGAATATATGAAGCAGACTCTTAGCCAATTCTTCGTAAGTAGTTTTGTAGATAAATATCCGTTGGTATATAATTCGGGTATACATCTTAGAACAGATGCATGTACAAGTAATGGGCAGGCAGAAGTCGGTTTTATAGGGCGTGTTCTTCTGAATGCATTCAATGCCTGGGAATATGGTTGGGAATGTAACCGGGAGGATTTGAAGGCTAATAGTACTAAAATCTTTGATAGTTACCTGAAGAATGGTTTCACAGAGGCAGGCTTTTTCAAGGAATCGGTAAATTATGACAAAAACTTTGAGGATCCTGTTCATAGTATCCGTCGTCAATCGGAAGGACTTTATGCAATTTTTCATTTCCTGGCTTATGAAAAAGAAAAAGGTCGTAAGCATCCGGAATGGGAACAGCGATTGAAGAACATGTTGAACATGTTTCTGCAATTGCAAAATGCTGATGGTAGTTTTCCACGAAAGTTCCGTGATGACTTCTCGATTGTAGATAAAAGCGGAGGAAGTACTCCTTCGGCTACATTACCTTTAGTCATGGGATATAAATACTTTAAGGATAAACGTTACTTGGATAGTGCTAAGCGGACTGCGGATTATTTGGAAAAAGAACTGATTTCTAAGGCCGATTATTTCTCGTCTACTCTTGATGCGAATTGCGAAGATAAAGAAGCGTCACTTTATGCTGCAACTGCTACTTATTATCTTTCATTGGTTACTAAGGGAGAGGAACATAAACATTATGCTGACCTGACAAAGCAAGCCGCTTATTTTGCATTATCGTGGTATTATTTGTGGGATGTTCCTTTTGCTCCCGGACAGATGCTGGGTGATATTGGTTTGAAAACACGTGGCTGGGGAAATGTTTCGGTAGAAAATAATCATATCGATGTGTTTGTATTTGAATTTGCCGATGTACTTCGTTGGTTATCGAACGAATATAAAGAATCCCGTTTCTCGAACTTCGCAGAAGTGATTTCAACCTCTATGCGGCAGTTATTGCCTTATGAAGGACACATGTGTGGCATTGCCAAAGTGGGTTACTATCCGGAAGTTGTTCAACATACCAGTTGGGATTACGGGAAGAATGGCAAAGGATATTATAATGACATTTTCGCACCCGGATGGACTGTTGCTTCTTTATGGGAATTATTTACTCCTGGGCGTGCCGAGATTTTTATGGAAAGGTAATATAATAAATTAATTTGTAATGACATCTAGAAGAGATTTTCTTAAAAAAGCTGGGTTGATTTCTGCTGCTTTTGCAGTTCCCGCTCTTAATGTGAATGGAAATACCACACAATCCAAAATGCGTTTGAAGAATACCAAGATTGCGGTGGATGATCGGTGGGATGTTATTGTAATTGGTGGAGGACCTGCCGGGTGTACTGCTGCGATTTCTGCAGCCCGGGAGGGAGCTAAGACTTTGCTGATTGAGGCAATAGGACAACTTGGCGGTATGGGAACAGCAGGTATGGTTCCGGCATGGTGTCCGTTTTCTGATGGCGAAAAGATTATTTATAGAGGTCTGGCAGAAAAAATATTCGAGGCATCGAGAAAAGGGGTTCCTCATGAGAGAAAGCAGAAACTGAATTGGGTGAACATAAATCCCGAATATTTGATGCAGGTTTACGATCGGATGGTCGCTGAATCGGGGGCAAAAGTCCTTTTCTTCTCGAGGGTTGCTGCTGTTGAGATGTCAGCTGATGATACGGTAGATGCTATCATTGTAGCAAATAAATCCGGGCTTGTTGCGTTCAAAGCAGAAGTATTTATTGATGCGACGGGAGATGGAGATGTGGCTACTTGGGCAGGTGCTTCATTTAAAAAGGGAGGTGAGGATGGTGTACTGCAAAGTTCTACTTTGTGCTTCTCGTTTGCCAATGTCGATAGTTATAACTACAATCTCATAGGTCCTTCATTGCATACGAGTAACAAAAATAGCCCTATCTTTGACGCGATTAAGTCCGGGAAATATCCATTGATAGGCAGACATTTCAATAGTAATCTGATCGGTCCGGATGTGGTACAATTCAATGCAGGACACATTGATAATGTTGATTCGACCGACCCATGGGCTACTACGCGGGCGATGGCTACCGGTAGACAAATCGCTGAACAATACTTGGAGGCACTGAAAGAACTTCAGCCTAAAACTTTTGGTAGTGCTTTTGTTGTAAAGACTGCCTCCTTGTTGGGGGTTAGAGATAGTCGTCGGATTGAAGGGGATTATACGTTTACTTTCCAAGATTGGCTGGAGCGTAAAACATTTGAAGATGAGATCGGACGTAATTGTTACTATATTGATGTTCATAAACCGGGGCATAAAGAGACGCGTTACAAAAAAGGCGAATCTCATGGAATTCCTTATCGTTGCTTGACTCCTAAAGGTATGAAGAATCTATTGACCGCCGGACGCTGTATTTCTACTGATGAAGAAGCTTTTGGAAGCTTGCGAGTGATGCCACCTTGTCTAGTGACGGGGGAAGCTGCTGGAATGGCTGCGGTACATGCTATCAAACAGACAAAGAATGACGTTCATAAAATTGATACTGTTCATTTGCGTAAAAGATTAAAAGAGGAGGGACAATACTTCTTATAAATGTATAAAGGAGGAATTTAATGGGATATACCTCTTGACAAATGCTTTTAAATGTTGTATCTTTATAGTCTGAAAAAGAACCTGAACTTTGTAAATAATAGATAAAAGAGTATGAAATTAGTGACTTGAATGGTATGATATGATAACAAATTAAGAGAATAGTTCTAGTATGTGCTAGGAATAGCGGGCTAGATATAAGCAAAAAGGCTGCAAATTTCATAAAATCTGCAGCCTTTTTGTCGTAAAAAATAGAAATATAAAGTTGGAAATCGACCGTTGGAGTTTTTAATAAACTTGAATACCGTTTATAATAAACTACTCCAAAGTTTATTATAAATATGAGATGCGTTTATGTATGAACCTGTCCATATTTTTGTATACTTCAAAACAAAAGCTTGGAATAGTGCCTGTCGGAGGTAACTATAATAAACAAATCGAAAAGTAATCTAATGATACAAAGTATTCCGTTTATGCAAAATTCACACGTGAAGTTCCAGTATAAAGCGAGCTCCTTTTGTATAGCCTGTATCTAGCGTCAGACTTCCATTCATCTTTGTGGCAATAAGTGAACAGATTGGTAACCCTAGTCCGTCTCCAGTGGTGAGGTCTTTTACTTCCGTAAAAGGCTTGAAGAGATTTTCCTGTTGTTCTGCCGGAATGCCAGTTCCTGTATCCGTCACGATAAACTGATGAGTATGTGCACCACGTTTTTTGAATTCAAGGCTGATACGTCCTTGTTCGGTGTAGAAGGCTGCATTTTTCAGTAAATAGAGAAGGATACGTTCCAGTTGCTCTTTGTTTGTCTTTACCTGAAGTTTGGGAGCGTTGACTGAAGGAGTAACATCAATTTTTATATGCTCCTTAGCCTTCTCCATTATATTTTCGCAGAAAGTCCCTACGTTGATTTCTCCTAGTTCATAGAGCTCGGTTAATGAGTTCTCCAAAGAAGACAATTCCTGAATGTCATCACTGAATTTCTTCAGAGCTGCGACTTGTCCCTGCATCTGGCTTGCTTCTTGAGGAGCTTTCTGTGAAAGTTCATTCGCAGAAGTAGTCAATGTATTCAGGATAGGTTCCATCTGTGAGGATATATTCTGTATGAATTTGGCTTTTAATTCATTGTGTTCATTGGCAATCTTCACGCTTTTCTTTAATTTGCGATTGCCGGCAATAAATTTCAGTAATATGGCAGCCAGTATTACCAGTCCGGCTACGAGGATGACCACAAGAATACACAGACCTATAATAATATACTGCTTGGCTGATAGTGTGTCGTCTTTTTCTTGTATTGTCAATAGACTTTCGTCATATTTTCTTTTCAGTACATTCAGTTCGTCTTGAGCTGTCAGCGCTTTCACAGAATCTGTCCAAACGATGTAGCTTTCATAGGTACGTTCCATCAATGGGGCGTTATTGGCTTTACGGGCAATTCCGATAAGGTTCTTGTAGCAATCATTCACTTTGGCATAGTCTTTCTTTTCTTTATATTGGTTGAGCAGTTTACGGAAACAGGCATCGCCTTGTGTATTCTGGTTAAAAGTATAATAATAGTTGGCTTTTGTATATAGCAAAACCTCTGTTAATGAGTCATTCTTGGCAAGGTTAGCAGTTTCCTCCAGTTTATTCAGCTGTGTTTTT
>ENA-UEYD01001433-UEYD01001433.1-human-gut-metagenome-genome-assembly--contig:-NODE-1433-length-17315-cov-4.773524_pt1 | contig 17315 bp, 8 predicted proteins | sample MGYA00242907_ERZ507875 | MGnify/ENA primary metagenome ERZ507875 (study PRJEB26167, sample SAMN06115506) | human gut metagenome | host: Homo sapiens | place: China:Shandong | collected 2015-08-07...
GCTAGATTTTCGGAAAGTAGAAAACGACTCGTTTGTACTCACCCCTACCTATGGCAATATCAGCAGCTTCATCCGTGAAATCTACCATACAGGCATACGGCCGATCATTGAAAAGAAAAACCTTCATTTCAGTCTTCATCTGGAAGAAAAAGACATTTGGGGATATATGGACTTTGACAAAATAGACAAGGTTCTGTACAATATACTCTCGAATGCGGCCAAATATACACCTGCCGATAAAAAAGTAGAGCTGAATGTATCGACTCTGCAAAAGGATAATTCCCGATTCCTCCGGATAGAGGTGCAGGATGAAGGAATCGGCATAGACCAGAAAGAAATATCCAAGATATTCACTCCATTCTATGTGAACAAAACAGCTTATGCACCTCAATCAAACGGTGTAGGGCTTTCATTAACCAAGAAACTGGTGACCTTGCATAAAGGAGACATCCAGGTAGAAAGCAGCATCGGAGAAGGTTCCAGATTCACTGTTCTAATCCCTATCGACCGGAATTATTATCCGGAAATAAAGGACATTATCGAAACCAGTGAAATACCGTCAACAGTACCGAATAAAGCAACAGAAGATACAGAAGAGAAAGAAGGTACGATATTACTGGCAGATGACAATGAAGAGTTCCTGCTATTGATGAAAAGAAAGTTGGCAACACACTACAATATACTCACTGCTACGAATGGGAAAAAAGCATTGGAAATTGTAAGAAGCGAAGACGTAGACCTGATGGTCAGCGACTATATGATGCCCGAAATGGATGGAATCGAGCTCTGTGCAACAATGAAACAGGATATCAACACCAGCCATATACCGGTGCTGATGCTTACGGCAAAGAATTCTGTAGAAGACCAGGTGAAATGTTTCAATGCAGGAGCAAACGGCTACCTGACGAAACCATTTGAAATGAAGATGCTGAATGCACGCATTGACAATCTGATGAAATCTAACCAGAAGCGACAAGAGAAGTTCAGAGTCGATACGGAAATCAATGTTGTAGCACTAGAATATCAGAGTACTGACGAGCAGTTCCTGGAAAAAGCCATCGAATGTGTTGAGAAGTATCTGGTTGAATCAGATTTTGATATAGATGCTTTCGCTTCAGAACTTAATGTCTCCAAATCCACCCTAAACAGGAAGATGAAAGTTATGACTGGGCTTTCACCTGTTGAGTTTATCCGGAATATCAGACTTAAACATGCCTGTACAATACTAAAAAAGCCTTTTGTGAATATATCCGAAGTGGCCTATGCCGTAGGTTTCTCCAATCCTAAATACTTCACAAAATGCTTCAAAAACGAATTTGATATGACTCCCACTGAGTATCAGAAAAAGGAAGAAGATAAATCTTCAATGTAGATACTTTGAAAGGTGTCTTATGAATAAGACATAAATGCCAACCAGCCTACAAGCCACAGAGAAATAGTTGTATAAAAAGAGAATTCAAAGGCGCAATCTTTCAGATATCTGTTATATTGCGTCAATTCACTGCCAATAGAAGATTCAAATTTCGCCTCCATATCTGTTCTGAAAGCAAAATACAAAGGTTCAACAACCTTCTCCTCCAAAGTAAGGTTTAACAAGTAGTTATACTTTTTCCGCTTGACAGGGAAAGTGAAATAACAGCTTTTTATCAGAAAATAAGTAGGAATAAGCAATATCCCTGCTAATAAGTAAGGCGCCTGAGGCAGAAATGCTTCCAATATAAAATATACGATATAATAAATCATTGCTCCCAAAAGAGAACCCATAACGATACTTCCAATCAAGGCTGCATTGGCCACAAAATAAATCAGAATAATAAAAATGACGGATATCGTTACAATCGTTTCAACAGAACAAACGGGCAACGGATTCTCCGTAAACGGAAGCCCATACACGACTAATGTAAATACAGAGATTAATACAGAATATTGCCAGCAAAACAGGCACAGATGCAAGTATTCTGTGATGCATACGTATATCCCGAAGGTTCGTATTTAAAAAATCCGTAGCAACGCGAAAGCCAGAGACAGCCGCATCTTTACTATCTATTTTTTCGATGAATTCGAGGTATTTTACAGTTTCCTGCTCATAAGTAAATTTGGGAGAGAGGTCCTTAAAAGGGTCTTCCTGAAAAAAGACAGTCAACCAGTCCTTCAGATATCCGTTTTCCAGTTCATTCCTGAGTTCTTTCCATGGAATAGCCTTCAAATCCTCCAGATCAGTTACATATTTATCGCTATCCTTGAAATAATAATAAGGCAAAGCTCCCAACCCCTTAATCATCTTGAAAGTAGCGATGATCCAGTTATAAGGTCCCGCTTTTCGAAGATTATCTTTAGATTCCAGTTCAAAGCAGTAACTTATCCACTCAACCTTATCTTCATACACTTCCTTAGATTTCAGATAGAAATAAAGCCGCGAACCTTTCATACCTGAAAACATTCTGAGGATATTATCAACAGATTCGTGGTCCACATCATTCTCAGATGTATCCTTATAAACCATCAACTGTTGATTGATGAATTGGGCTATTTGCGTATACGTGAAATAATAATCACTCGCGGTTTCATCCATTTGCAGGGTGAAGGAAACTTTGGGATTTAAGTTATAAAGTACACCATAAGTCATGGCAGCATTGGATGTACTGAAGCCTTCCAATTGAGTGCGTATCTTTTCTACCAATTCTTTGTCACGGGCAAAAAGCCAGATCAGGAATGATTCTTCTGCCAGGTCATTCCACGAATCAGAGCTCAGAATGTTATTAGAAACATAATAAAGAATCTCCCCTGGAGTATTACAACGTCCCGAATTTCCCTTTTCATCGGTCAATTCATAAGAGCGCGAAGGATCAAGGGTATAGATCAAACGCCACAAGGCTTCCCGTTGTCGCCCCTCCTCATTGAACAACGGCGTAACTTTATCTGTAAGCTGATTCAAGCCGTGAGCATTGAAAAAAAGAAAAAGGGAATCATCGGAATTTACCAATGTCGTCTGATAGGCACTAAAATTCTTAATAAGAGATTGAACTATTCCCTCAACTGTAGACTGCGGACATCCGTCAATATCATAATAGGGCATATCCGCATCAAGAGTGTAGCAAGCAGCATACAATCCGGCAGTCTGATCTTTCGGATAGCGTTTTTCTACAATCTCTTCTATTTCCGAAGCCAATTCAGGTCGTTGATTGTCACTCAACCATTTAGTAAGTTTTCCTGTATAGAGATATTTAATAGCAAGATATTGGTCCTGCCGCATAAAATCAGCTAATTGTTCAGGTGAATGTGCAGTCTGCCCTTCTGCCGCATTAAAAAGAATACTGAAAAAGCGTTTACCTCTCTGTCCCACAAAATTCTCGAATACACTTTCTCCCTGGGCCCAACGACCAATTTCAGCAAAACCATAACGTTTTTCCGGCTGCGGTGCAGTCAATGCTCTTATCAATTGTAACGTATGTTCTGACAAGTCCGTTGGAAAAGGTAAATCCCCCGTACGTTTACGCTGCATCAATTCAAATTCTCTCTCTTTAAATTCTTTCTCCCCCATCCACAAGCAGAGTAACACCATGCCAAGAGAGTAGAAATCACTCTTCGTATCAATCTCCACTCTGTTCTCACCGGGAACCGTATAATACATTTCAGGAGCAGCATAGATACGAGTACGTGCTTGGTCAGTACAGGCCACTCCATCCTGATCACATCTTACTGATATACCAAAGTCTCCCAGTAACACTTGTGTTTGACTTTCATCGGCAAAAAAGAAGTTACCCGGCTTGATGTCACGATGAATGAACCCATGCTTATGGCAAAAATCAATGGCAGCAGCTGCCTGTTTAGCTATTTCACAAAGCTTCCTTTCATCTCCCTTCAAGTTTATCTTATCCAAAGACCCGCCGCTACAATAGGTCATTATTTCATAATGTCTCAATTCATCGGAAACATATGGATTATTCCACTGGCCGTGATCTATAATATCTACCAATAAACCGGAATGTGGAGTTTGTCTGATAATTTCCAGAATATGATGATTAGGGGGAGGTTCAATACCAGCATAATAGAGCTTCAAGACATATTCTTTACCCTTATTTTCCACCAAAAATATCTGTGCTTCTCCCGTCCCTTCTGAAAGAATATCTATCACTTTGTAGTTCAGCCCACCAATTGAATACTCCATATCACGTTGACGGGCGATAATCTCAATATCTTTTTGCTGTTCGGTACGCAGGGTCTTATCCGCACTATCTGCTGGGCGGAGAGTCATATCATGATCCGCATCACCAGAGCGCAATGTTTTGTCAATGTCTCCCAAGTCACTCATAGTCCTATATAAATTACAAATTTTAAACTTCCAAAGATATCATTTATTCATGGAATACAATGAATACATATAAAAAAACACACGGATTCTCACAAAATAAATCCCTCATATCAATCCATTTCGAAACCATACCTGAATCAGGCATATTTACCATCTACTTTTAAGTGTATTTTTGACGCAGTTAAGGTATACAAATAACGCATTCCCCGCTCTGTACCCCTTTCTGCTCCATTTGAGTACTCCTCCCTGTTCTTTTTTATATTTATTTGCATCGGCCTTGAAGACCGCAAACCAATAACAAGGATAAAGAGTTTCAGTGACCAATCCTTTTAATAATAATATATATGAAAGACAAATTTCTTAAATCAATCCAAAGAAAAAGCTGGCTGTTGCTGGCCCTGTTCTTCATCAGCAGTTGTAGCAATGAAGACATCGTGAAACATCCCGTCATCACCAACAAGTATGATCCCTCAAAGCCTCAGGTACTGACCGGCTTTATCCCGGAAAAAGGAGGAATAGGTGACAAAATCATTGTTCAGGGAAACTTCGGTACAGACCTGTCCAAGATGAAGGTGATCTTTGCCGATACCAAAGAGGCTAACATCATATCAAGTGACGGAACTTCTATTTACTGTACCGTACCTAAACAACCGGGCGGTAATAATTCTGTTAAAGTCGTTGTAGACGATAAAGAGCTTACCATCGACAAGACATTTGCCTACACGCAGGTACAGAAAGTTTCTACAGTTTGCGGAACCTACAATAAAAGAGGAGATACCGATGGAAACATCTACGATGCACTATTCAATAATGTATTTGCTGTCGGTATAGTGGCAGGAGATAACATTGTAGCAGTAGAGTCGGACAAGCAACGGGTACGCCTGATTTCAGAGAGCGAGAACCTGGTTACAACCCTGATAAGCGGATTCAAAGCAGGTAAACCTGCAATCAATAAAACCCGTGATAAAATGTACTTTATTGATGTCAAATCAGCTAAAGTATATATCCTGCGCCGTGAAAATAGCTGGCAGCCGGAGCTATTGCGCGAAGGTATCACCGAATTATCCGCCAACAATGGTGAAACCTGGTCCTGCATTATTGACGATGAAGAAAAATACCTCTATACAAGAAATCACCTGGGGATCTTCGTACGTATCAATCTGACAGAAAAAGATGATAGCGGACAGTACAAAGTAGAAAAACTCCTTGAACACCGCTGGGACTTTGAAGCTTGGGTTTCCGACCATTGTAGCTATCTGGCTTATAGCCGTGTAGAAGATTGCTTCTATTTTGCAGAAGACAGGACACATGCTGTATACCGGATTAAGCAGAACGCTGACGGCACATGGTCGGACGAAAGATATGCCGGAAACGGCTGGCCTAACCAGACCAATACGGAAGGTTATCGGGAAGACATACAGTTTGCCTGGCCAAATGGAGTAACTGTTGACAATGAAGGCAACATATATGTAGTAAACGCAGGCGGACAATCCATCCGAAAGATATCCTACCCGGATGGCTACGTAACAATTGCTGCCGGCGGCACCATGTCGGGCGAGACAGAAACAGACGGACTTCCACTGGAATGTACATTCCTATATCCCAAAGATATAGCTATGGATTCTGAAGAAAACTTCTATATAGCCGGAGGTGCAGGATTGAATGTGCGTAAACTCGCTATAGAATAAACTCCTTCCCGTAAATCAATAAATAAACTAATATATGAAAAATAGATTTTTCCTTATACTTTCATTCCTATTGCTTGCAAGTGTGTTTCCACTTGCCGCACAGAATGGTTTCACCGTATCCGGTATTGTGATGACGGAGCAAGGTGAAGAATTACCCGGTGTTACGATTCAATATAAAAACAATCCCTCCAAAGGAGCTATCACGGATGTTGATGGTAATTTCCGCATGGACAATGTTCCCGCCAATACAGTATTGGTGTTTACCTACATAGGTTATGCACCCCAGGAACTGGTGGTAAACGGAAATAAAACCAAGCAAAAGATTGCACTGAAAGAAATTGTAAATGAAACCGATGAGGTAGTGATTGTAGGTCGCGGTACTCAACGTAAAATCTCGGTAGTAGGTGCGGTAACTAACGTAAAGGCATCTGATTTACAAGTTCCTTCATCCTCGGTAACAAACATGCTGGGAGGTCGTGTACCGGGCATCATTGCCGTAACCCGAAGCGGCGAGCCTGGCAATGACTTTTCTGAATTCTGGATTCGTGGTATCAGTACTTTCGGTGCAGGTGCATCCGCTTTAGTGTTGATTGACGGTGTGGAAGGCGACCTGAATATACTTGATCCTGCCGATATTGAAAGCTTCACCATCCTGAAAGATGCTTCCTCTACAGCTGTATATGGTGTACGCGGTGCCAACGGTGTGGTACTCGTTACAACAAAGCGCGGTAAATCGGGTAAACTGAATATCAGTGTGAAAAGTAATGTCGGGCTTTCCTATTCTGCACGCAATCCCGAATATGTGGACGGATATACGTACGCACAACTAGCCAACGAAGCCTCCGTCGTACGAGGTGGACGTCCCGTATACAGTAATGCCGAGTTAAATCTGATAGAAACAGGACTGGACCCGGATTTATATCCCAATGTAAACTGGCGTGATGTTATGCTGAAAGATTATGTATGGAACAATCAGCATCACATTAGTATCAATGGTGGTGGAACAAATGCACGTTACTACATGAGTGTGGGTCTTCAACATAAGGATGCCATCTATAAGCAAGATAAAGGAATTAAAAACTATGATAACAGTGTAGGTTATAATAAATACAATTTTCGCGCAAATATCGATGCTAACCTAACCAAAAGTACTATTATTGAGTTGGGCTTATCAACAGAGATTGTAACCAATTCTTTCCCCGGATATGCCAATGATACGAAAGCCTTGTGGCAAACACAAGCCAACCTGACCCCTGTGACCGTTCCGGTACTTTATTCGGATGGTTCGCTTCCAGCCTACGGTGCCAGTGCTGACCAACAGAACCCATATATCTTACTAAACTATACAGGTTATAAGAAGAAAAATGAAACGACAAGTAGTATCCGCCTACGCCTTGAACAAGATTTTGACCAATGGATAAAAGGTCTGAAGGCAGAAGCCACCATGTCAATCAATAATTACTCAGCCTTAACACAGTCTCAAACAAAAACTCCGGCGCTCTACTATGCACAAGGAAGAAACAAAGACGGCTCCTTAAATCTGATAGAAAAAGTAGCCAAAACAGATGATAAATACGAGTCCACCAATCTGTCTACACGGAAAATCTATTTTGACGCCCGTGTTAACTATAACCGCCTGTTCAATAATGATCATCGCGTAACCGGATTAGCCGATTTTTATATGGAAGACTTCATAACCGGTGAAGCGCAAACACTTATCGCATCTATCCCAAAACGGTATACAGGTTTGGCTGGGCGTGCAACCTACTCTTACAAGGATACCTATTTCCTGGAAGGTAACATCGGCTATACCGGTTCAGAAGCATTTGAGAAAGGACAGAAGTTCGGCGTATTTCCAGCCATCTCAGCAGGTTGGGTACCTACACAATATGAATGGGTGCAGAAGAACTTGTCTTTTATCAATTTCTTCAAGATCAGAGCTTCGTATGGTATCGTAGGTAACGACCGACTTGGTAACGACACACGTTTTCCGTTCCTTTCTACCATGACCGAAGGTAGTGGAGCCGGTATCTGGGGAAGTGGCAAGAATATAGCAGAAAGCCAGGAGGCGTCCCAAAACTTACGCTGGGAAAAAGCAAAGAAGTTCGATATAGGTATTGACGGACAACTATTTAATAGTAGTGTGGAGTTTACAGTCGACTTTTTCAGTGAACGCCGTACGGGAATTTTCCAGCAACGTGCAAGTATTCCCGATGAAATGGGATTGGCTACGCTGCCTTGGGCAAACGTAGGCGAAATGAAAAGTTGGGGAGCGGATGGTAACATCTCATACACTTACCGGTTCAAAAATGATATGAGCCTGACAGGACGCGCCAACTTCACTTACTCTAACAATAAACTGCTTGAATACGAACAAAGCGGAATTAAATATCCCTACCAAGCATGGAAAGGAACACCTTGGGGAACTCAACGCGGATTAGTTGCCTTAGGACTATTCAAAGACCAGGCAGATATTGATTCAAGCCCCAAACAAACCTTCGTAACCAGTGTAATGCCGGGTGATATCAAATACAAAGATATCAATGGCGATGGTAAAATTGACAGTTACGATGAAGTACCTATCTGCTACTCCAATGTTCCACGTCTGCAATACGGTTTCGGTCTGGAATTCCATTGGAAAAGACTGACTGTAAGTGCCCTGCTTGAAGGAGTAGGCCAAGTGAACTTTCTGTATGGAGGCAGTGGTTTTCACCCTTTCAATGGTGGGCAAACAGGAAACGTGCTCAGCATTGTAGCGGATGCCAGCAATCGCTGGACACCAGCTTCTTATTCCGGAACCAAAGACACGGAGAATCCGAATGCCCGTTTTCCGCGTCTCACCTACGGAGAAAACAAAAACAATAATCAGGCATCCACATTCTGGATTGCAGACGGATCTTATGTACGCTTGAAGAATGTACAGATTATGTATGACATCACTCTGCCATGCTTCAAGAAGATCGGCTTGCAAGGTTGCCAGATCAGCTTGATCGGTGATAATCTTCACTGCTGGGACAAGATCAAACTATGGGATCCGGCACAAGCATCCGACAACGGTGCGGTATACCCGCTGCAACGTGTATTTACCATACAGGCAAATCTTCAGTTCTAAACCTAAAAAACGATATAATTATGAATACCAAATATACATTTAAAGCTCTTCTTTGCGGCATATCCATCTGGGCAGGGATGAGTCTCGGATTAACCTCATGCGAGTCTTATCTGGATGTGGATTCTTACTTCTACGACCAGACAAATATTGATTCAATCTTTCAAAGTAAAGTTCGCGTCAATGAATACATTAACGGCATTGCCACCATACTGCCGGATGAAAGTAAACTGTTCACCTCCTCTTATTTCCCGTTCGGCATGGGTTCCGACGAATGCTTCGCATCGTGGGCGGACGATTATGGGAAAAATGAGAAAGACCCTTACAGACATGCCGCAATGGCTCTGTTGCTGGGAGATGAAACTCCCCAAAGCGCGAACTATAATAACTGGGGAAGCTTTTATAAAGGTATCCGCAAAGCCAACATCGTGTTGACCCGCATCAGCGAATGCAAAGATTTGTCAGATATGGAACGCCGTGACTATACAGGACGCACTTACTTCTTGCGCGGATATTTCTATTTCAGTTTGCTGCGCCAATACGGACCGGTGCCTATCGTTCCCGACAAGCCTTTCGATGCCGATACCCCATCCGACGAAGCCTCTATCGAACGAAGCACATACGATGAGTGCATAGACTACATCTGTAGTGATATGGAAAAGGCAGCGGAGTTCCTCCCGGATTCCCGTACACAACAATTCCAGTATATTGCAAGCAAAGGTGCAGCATTAGCGGTAATGTCTCGCTTACGCCTTTATGCGGCAAGTCCATGGTACAACGGAAATACCCGCTATGCGGACTGGAAAACAGCCGATGGGCGGAATTTCATTTCTCAAAACAATGATAACTCTAAATGGGGTGTAGCCGCTGTAGCTGCCAAACGAATCATTGATATGGGAAAATACGCACTCTTTACAACTGCCCGTACAGAAAGAACACAGGAACTCCCGTCCAATATTTCACAGGCCGGTTTCCCTGACGGGGCCGGTAATATCGATCCTTACGCATCTTACAAGAGCCTGTTCGATGGTTCTGTGAATGCAGAGTTAGTTCCGGAATATATTTATTATTGCAATGCCATAGTGAAAGAGAACTCTCCTCAATGGCTGGCGACCCCTACCGCTCTGGGAGGTGCCAACGGTATAAACCTCTGTATGGATTTGATTGATTCCTATAAAATGATAGATGGATATGACATCCACCATTCCAGCGCAAACTATCCTTACCCTGATGCCTCTCATGCAGGTGATCCGATAGATATTGCTTACAGGGTATCTGACGGCTATACCGTGAATGGCAATGTAGCCAAAGTAGATGCTTACCGTGAACCTCGCTTTTACGCAACCATAGGATATAATCATTGTATCTGGCCTGGAACTTCTTATGTAGGCAATGACCCGGTGACCAATGTAGAAGTGACTTATTACTCTGATGGTAATGCAGGCCCGCTTCCCGAATACCCGGACAATTACAACCGTACAGGCTATACTCTCCGTAAATACATCAATCAGGAAGATAACATGAAAGGTTCCTGCCGTGCCAAAACATTTGCCGTATTCCGCTATGCGGAAATCCTCCTCAATTATGTAGAGGCATTAAATGAATTGGAAGGAAGTTATACGGATGAAGCCACAGGTATCACCGTGACCCGTAATACAGAAGAAATAAAGAAGTATTTCAATATGATACGTTATCGTGCCGGTATGCCGGGCATTACCGATGCCGAACTGAACAGTAGAGACGATATGCGTGAAGCTATTAAGCAGGAACGTAAAGTGGAGTTTGCCCTCGAAGGACTTCGCTACCATGATTTACGCCGTTGGGGCGATGCGGACGCAGCTTATAATACAAAGATTATCGGCTGGAACACCAAAGCCAGAGTAAATAACCGTACCGGATTCTACACCCGTACAATATGGGATTCAGAGAGAATACAGAAGCGTGTATTTACACAGAAGATGTACTTCTTCCCCATCCCACAGACAACGTTGGATCATAATGCAAAACTGGTTCAGAATCCAGGCTGGTAATTAACTTTAATATTAAGACAATTATGAAAAAGCATATTTTATTTTCATTAGCAATAGGTTCGCTCTTTGTACTCACCGGATGTGAGAACACCAATGTTTGGGAAGAGGAACAGTATATAAAACAAGCCTATCTCGTAGGTATCGGAGAAGAAGGAGCATTAGTGACCCGCAACGTCAACTATGCGGACGAAAGTGCAGAAACTTTCGTATCGGTAGGCACCAGCGGCTCATTGAATCCGGATGGGGACATTCACTGTACATTGATTGAAGATCCCTCAGGCATCACTTCTTACAATCAAAAATATAAATCGAGTACGGAAATCCAATATCAGGCACTTCCTGCGGCCAATTACAACATATCTTCAATGAATGCAGTGATCCGTGCCGGAGAATCTTATGCCCGCATACCTGTTGCCATCCACCCGGAAGGATTACATTGTGATTCCTTATACGCCCTTCCGCTGAAAATGGAATCTTGCAAAGAGTACCCTGTTGCACAAGCTGAAACAGTGGTTCTGTTCGCTATAAAGACCTACAACAACTACTCGGGATACTACAATTACATCGGTACCAACAACGGAGCTTCCTTTAGTTTGATTCGTAATGCCGTTGCCGTAAACAAGAACACAATTCGTATTTATTATACAGGCACTGAGGAACTGGCAAGAGCGAAAGATACCGGACTCACCATTACAGTGAACGAAGATAACACACTCAGCCTTGCCGGATGGAAGAACCTGGATGTTACAGAAGGAAGCGGAAGCTACGATCCTCAAAACAAAACATTCAGTTTTACATGCAGGGTGAATGGGAATGAAGTGGAAGCCTATTTAATATCGGCAACAGCAAGCGAAGAATAATCGTAACCGGAAAGGATATATTAAAAACCACCACAGATTATACAGATAAAAACAGATACTTGCTTCTTCAATATAAACAATCTGTGAGTATCAGTGTAATCCGTGGTGAATTATTAATTACATAAATGAACTATTATCATGAGAGAAAAAAACATCAAAAGAGTGTTCTTGTGTTGTCTCACCGCTTTGGCTGTTAATACCTATGCCCAGAATTTCAACTGGGTCAGCAGTACAGAAGGCAACACTTGGAAACAATCAAAAGTGAAATTACAATCGAGCGCCAGCCAAACCCCGCTTTTAGATATCAGCGGAACGGAAGAAGGCACCACATTCAAAGCATGGGGAACCACCTTCAACGAACTGTGCTGGGATGCCTTGAACATGCTCACCCGTGATGAACAGGACGACCTGTTGAAGAAAATGTTTTCCCCTGAAGGAGAACTTCGTTTCAACAGAGGCCGTATTTCGATGAATGCCAATGACTATGCCCGTGACTGGTATAGCTGCGACGAAGTATCAGGCGACTTCCAACTGAAGTATTTCAATATCAACCGTGATAAACTGGCTATTATCCCCTTTGTCCGTGCAGCGCAAAAGTATAATCCGGGTATGACTTTCTGGATGTCTCCCTGGTCACCTCCCAGCTGGATGAAAATTAACAATGACTATCCGGTTCGCAGTGACAGGACTAATAAGATGTCGCCTCTGTCTGATGTAGTACTCTATGAGGATAATACGGAGACACGCGATAACGTCTTCCCCCGACAACTCGCAGTGAATGACTACATGATTCAGGACCCACGCTATCTGCAAACTTATGCCAACTACTTCTGTAAGTTCATTGATGCTTATAAAGAACAAGGAATTCCCATCGATATGATCATGTATCAGAATGAAGCATACAGTTATACCCCGTATCCCGGTTGTGCCTGGACAGCTGAGGGTACCGTACGTTTCAACGTAGAGTATCTGGCGCCCACATTAAAGAAACATCATCCGGAAGTAGCTCTCTACCTTGGTACTTTCAATACCAACCGCTATGATTATGTTGATGAAATACTTTCCGATCCACGCATGCCGCAAAGCGTTCAGGGAGTTGGCTTTCAGTGGGAAGGAGGACAGATACTGCCTAAAATACGTGCCAAATACCCCCAGTACAAGTATATGCAGACAGAAAGCGAATGCGGTGGGGGCACCTTCGACTGGAGAGCGGGCGAACACACCTTCCATCTGATTAATCACTATCTGGGTAATGGCTGCGAAGAGTACACCTTCTGGAACAATACCCTCTGCGATAACGGTGAAAGTCCCTGGGGTTGGAAACAGAATGCTTTGATACATGTTGATTCAAAATCCCGTACGGCAACTCTTACACCGGAGTATTATGCTGTAAGACATTATAGCCAGTTCGTAACACCCGGTTCACGCGTTATAGCCTACAAGCCTTCAACAGAAGGAAGAACACCGGTCTTGGTAGTGGAAACTCCAGAAAAGAAAAAGGTAGTGATAGCCGGAAACTTTAATGATGAGGCTAAAAAAGTAACCGTGAAGTTGCGGGACCGTTACCTGAACATTGAACTTCAACCGCACTCTTTCAATACATTCGAAGAGAAATAAATTTCTTCAATGAAATGATAAGCAAGTGAGCATAATTAGTTTATGCTTTGGGAGTATCTGTCATGCTAAGCGTAGTCGAAGTATCTCCTCTCTTGAAATGATGAAGAGAATGAGATCCTTCGATAAGCTCAGGATGACAGATAGTATCAGATAATTAAGCACGAATATTTAATGATAACTACAAGCATTATTGATCAGCCATCATTTCTTACCTGTGAGACTTTTGTTTCTTATCTGTGAAACTTTCGTTTCTTACCTGAGAAACTTTTGTTTCTTGCCTGTGAAACTTTTGTTCCATAGGCAAGGCACTTTTGTTTCAATAGGAAGAAACAAAATAGAACAAATAGAGGTGCGACAAAGCACTATTGTTTCAAATACTCTGAGGGCAATACCCCAAACTCTTCCTTAAAGCATTGCCGGAAATAAACCACGCTGTTTATACCTACCCTGAAAGCAACTTCGGAGATATTATACCTGCCTTCCAGAAGCAACCGTTCAGCATGCTGCATTTTTATCTTACGAACATATTCATTGGTAGACAAGCCTGTCAAAGCTTTCATCTTGCGATACAGCGTAGACTTACTCATACACATATTATCAGCCAGATAACCTATGTCAATCTTCTCGGATGACAACCGGGCTTCTATCAGCTGATTTATCTTCTCAATAAACTCATTATCCAGTTTATTCAAAGACTCTGCCAATAAAGCACGTTTCTCATCCATATTATGATGTGGAGTACTGGTATTAAAACGCTCTGTCAGCCGCTTGCGGGATTCAAGCAAATTGTTGATACGACTATGCAGGAGAGTAGCACTGAAAGGTTTCGTCAGATAAGAATCGGCTCCCACCTGATATCCCTCTTCTTTATCCTGCAACGAATCTTTAGCAGTCAACAGAATAATGGGAATGTGACTGGTGCGCACATCTTCTTTCAATATTTTACACATCATAATTCCATTCATCACAGGCATCATGATATCACTCACAATGATATCAGGAATACTATTTAATGCCTGCTCCATCCCCTGTTCGCCATTCGCCGCTGTTTTCACTTCAAAATCATCAGAGAAGGATTCAGCAATATAATTGCAGATGTCCTGATTATCTTCCACTATCAACATAATACGCTTTCCACCGGAAGCTGACTCAGGAATCTCTTCTTTTTCTTCCTTTTCATCTACGGTTCTTTCCGGTGAATCGGCATGTAATACATGAGGATAAGTATTATCAGTCAATAGACTGAAATAGAAGGTACTACCTGTGCCTAAGGTACTCTCCACCTTTATTTCCCCCTCATGCAACGTCACCAGATTTTTCACCAGTGCCAGGCCGATACCGGTACCCGAAGCCTGATGATCGCCTCCTTCCTGATAATAACGATTAAAGATATGGGGTAATGCCTCAGGAGTAATGCCAAAACCGGTATCACTTACTTTTATTTCAGTATAGCTGATATTATTCCGTACCACATTGTGCAATCCCAGGGTAATAGAACCCTTCTCGGTATATTTAATAGCATTAGAGATCAGATTATCCAGGATAATAGTCACTATCTCTTTATCAAAGTATAGAAGCATATCCTCTTTTTCCAGTTCGATGCGAAACTCAATATCCGGCTTACGATTCAGTTCTTTATATTTAAGTCCTATTTCGTATACCAGATTGGCAATATTGTCATGAGCCACACAAAGCTTCTTATTCTGTGTTTCCGTCTTTCTGAATTCCAGTATCTGGTTGATCAAATTCAATAATCGTATGGCACTTTGATGGATGACTGATATCTTCTGGGCATCCTTGTTAGAAAGCGAATTACTCTTCTGCATATCTTCCAGTGGGCCCAGTATCAATGTCAGCGGTGTACGAAGTTCATGCGTGATGTTGGTATAAAAACGCAGACGCTCCTGATTCAGTTCCTGCTCTTGCACATGATTCTTTCTTTCCAGATCGTACAGAACTTCCATATCAAGCTTCTTCTTGTAAGCATAAAGAATGAAGAACAGGATGGCTCCACTCAACAACACATAGCTGCATTTCGCCCACCAGGTAAGCCACAAAGGCGGAACAATATGGATATCCAAAGTTGTAACCTCATCCGACCATTCCTGGTTCTTGATACGGGTTTTTACCATGAAATGATAATCACCGGGAGGCACATTACGGAAGGTTACGCTATTGGGGTCTGTCACCGTATACCATGCATCTTCCAGTCCTTTCAGCATATAGGCATACTCCACCTGGTTGACCAATGCATAGTTCCGTATATTAAAAGTAATATTAAAGCTATTCTGCATATACTTCAGCCTTACTTTCGACTGACCGTCAATACTGACCACTTCTTCATTGTCTCCCATATTACCCAAAGGAGCAAATATCTTCATTTCCGTGATGACAGCCGCAGGAGACTCACGCTTTGTCAGAACAAAATCCGGATTGAAGTGGCAAAGTCCATTGATGGAACCGAAATAAATCTCTCCATTCTGATCCTTAGCTACACTGCCACTCATAAAATTTCCCATCGGCACATTATCCCAATGGTCATAGTTATAGAAAACATCCTTATCCCGCAACAGACAACTGATTCCCTTATTGGTGCTCACCCAGATATTATGATTCGCATCTTCCGTTATAGCACGTATATGTGTATTGGTTAAGCCTTCTTCACGGCGATAAACCTTATATTCCCAATCGGATGGCGAGGAGAAACACACCAAACCTTCTCCTGTCCCGACCCATACATTCTTCCTGCTGTCTTCATAAATTGCATTGATGGTATTGGAAGGGAACAGGTTCTCCATATTAAAGAGCTTGATATCCTGCAACTCATCATCTCCTATCCCCAGGCCACTCCCAAAAGAACCGATCCACAGACGTCCCTGAGAGTCCTTCATAACGCACCGCACCAGATTGTTCTCAAACTCATAATGTCCCACGATCTTCTTATCAGCCAGACTAACTTTGTAGACACCACGACTGGTGCCAATCCACAGAATATGCCGATTGTCTTCATAGAACGAACGGATATCCTCGTGCTCTAATTCTTTAAGGAAGTTCCGGTGGAATATCTTTCTCTTCGAATCGTAATAATTCACTCCACCCATAAATAAGCCGAACCACAGATTATCTTCCGAGTCGCGCAGTGAGGCCAGCACAGAGTTTCCACTCATATCTTCAATCTCTTCCTGATAAACGGATACCCGTTTACCTTGATCAAAGACATTGATTCCTCCCCCATCTGTTCCAATCCACAATTTACCTTGGCTATCCACACAAACGCTGCTTGCTGTTTTATTATTCAGGCGACTCATTGAATTCTGATTGGGAGAATAGTAATAACCGCCAAACAAAGGTGGCTCATAGCTTAAGAAATTTATGCCACCACCCCATACACCCGTCCAGATATTCTTGAATGAATCCTGAAAAATGCACCTCGTACTTGAATTAGAGAGACTGTATCCGTCATCTCCTTCCCTGATATAATGAAATTGAGTCTGTTCGGGTAGCAGGAACAAACGCTGCGATAAATCCATTATGGCTATTCCGCCAAATTCCATAGCTATCCACAACTTATTCCCGTCAAGCTGCTTAATGTCGTAGATGTAGTGCGAAAGATTCCCGTCTGAATTAAACTGGATGAAATTCTCTGATTCAGGATTAAACAATGCCAGACCTTTGTTTGTCCCTACCCAGATATTATTA
>ENA-UEYD01001443-UEYD01001443.1-human-gut-metagenome-genome-assembly--contig:-NODE-1443-length-17144-cov-4.685885_pt1 | contig 17144 bp, 9 predicted proteins | sample MGYA00242907_ERZ507875 | MGnify/ENA primary metagenome ERZ507875 (study PRJEB26167, sample SAMN06115506) | human gut metagenome | host: Homo sapiens | place: China:Shandong | collected 2015-08-07...
TATTTCTTTTTCATCCGTAATCATGCCTTTTCTTCTTTTTTCGGGATGCGTGTGCAATTTGTGTGCAAACATGATAAATAAAAATGGATTTCATATGAATATTTGAAATTAAAAGATGGGATATAACTCGTAATAAAAGTGTATATTTGCTTAAATCTTAGCAATCAAGTTTATGGAATTTAACATTTGGCAAATAGAAGTAGAGGTAAAGAAAGATATAATAGACATTTATCCTTCTAATAGTAATCTTGAAAATGTAATAAAGATTTTTTTAAATCTTATTTTGGAAGGACAATTTACGGAATTGCAAGATGCTTTGCAAATGAGATATGTTGACCAAGATTTTAGAAAGTTTGATACTGTTCGAACCTTATTGCTTGGACAATTTGAACTTTATGTAAAATATATACATAAGTCAATTGGACGGGAGCCTCAAAAAACATTAAAGCCTTGTTTGACAGAAGTTTTTAATGAGTTTTCGTATTTACAAGAGGGTAGTGATAAATATAATGAGTTTTGGGCTAAAAATGCAATAGATAAAAATGTTGCCTATTCAATAGAAGACTGTAAAATAGATAAAGTAGAAGATGGCTGGTATTGGGTTAGCTTCTTGGAACCCGGTTACACCGTTCGTTCTTACTTTATCACTAAGCAATAATTTATAAACTTGACATATCCGTTTAAAAGCACCCCCATACTTTTAGAATGATAAAACATAAAAAGAAACTGTTCGTACAACACAGTATGCATTTCATGTCTATCTGCATTGTGAACAGTTTCTTTTTATCTTGTCAAGAAGATGCAAGGGAAATGGACTGCAAATCTTTATCTCTTAATATGTTGAATTGATATGAATAGATACAATAATAGACTTCATATTCTAAAAAAAGAACATGAGTCACTTATCTCACGTAAAAATAAGATGATATTTTCCGAAAATGGAATATTCGAGCGCTATAAATATCCTATCCTGACAGCTGCTCATACTCCCTTGGAATGGCGTTATGATTTGAATCCGGAAACAAATCCATACCTAATGGAACGAATCGGAGTAAATGCCACCATGAATTCGGGAGCTATCAAATGGAATGGAAAGTATCTAATAATAGTACGTGTAGAAGGAAACGACCGAAAATCATTCTTCGCCATTGCCGAAAGTCCGAATGGCATAGACAACTTCCGTTTTTGGGAATACCCGATACATTTGCCGGACACAGACCCAAGTGAAACAAACGTCTACGACATACGTTTGACGACCCATGAAGATGGCTGGATTTATGGAATCTTCTGTAGCGAGAGTCTTGACCCGAACGCTGCACCAGGCGACCTGTCTTCCGCCATAGCCAAAGCAGGCATCGTGCGTACTAAAGACTTAAAAAGCTGGGAACGGCTGCCAAACCTGATTTCCCAAAGTCAGCAACGCAATGTTGTATTACATCCGGAATTTGTTAATGGCAAATATGCACTGTACACCCGTCCACAGGATAACTTTATCGACGCCGGCAACGGAGGAGGTATTGGCTGGGCGCTTATAGATGACATTACCCATGCAGAAGTGAAAGAAGAAATCATTATAAACCACCGTCATTACCATACAATAAAAGAGGTAAAGAATGGCGAAGGTCCCCATCCTATCAAAACCCCCAAAGGATGGTTGCACCTCGCCCACGGTGTACGTGCTTGCGCTGCCGGACTGCGTTATGTGCTCTATCTGTATATGACATCTCTGGAAGATCCGACAAAGATAATCGCTGAGCCGGGTGGATACTTAATAGCTCCGGTAGATGAGGAAAGAATAGGTGATGTCTCCAATGTGCTCTTCTCGAATGGGTGGATTGCAGACGAGGACGGAACAGTGTATATCTATTACGCATCTTCCGATACCCGCATGCACGTAGCAACTTCCACCGTAGACAGGCTGATAGATTATTGTCTTCACACCCCGGCAGACGGTTTACGCTCTGCTGCTTCTGTAGAAAACATTTGCAAGCTCATAGAAGCTAACAAATATGTAATGGCAGAACAGGTTTATTTTTAAGGTAATGTGAGCTCAATACTTGAGCAGTATTAGTTGCCCGTCATTGACAAATTCCACGTCAATGACGGGCTTCTTATAAAGCAGGACACAAACCGACATAGATAAGTGCGTATTGCAGGTGAAATAACGCTTATCAAAAGTGCGCATTGCAGGGTATAAATAGGGAATTATTTCCTCTCTTTTTTATTTCTTATAAGTTATAGAATAAACCAATATAGCTATCTTATTTCTTATACGAAACAGAACAATAGAAGTAATATTCAAACAATCGATAGCAAAATAGTATCATTTATTCAAATATAATAATACCATATTTCTTTCTTATAATACCACAATTCCTTTTTTAAATATAATAAAAAAGACAGAAATATACAATATACTGGTTGCACAAACATAATAAGCAAAGCCTATATAGCTTATAAACAGAATATTTGGGCTTCACTTACAAGGTATGAGTTCTTAATCAACAATTAATTACACAAGAAAACAAGAAGCAAAATTGTATCAGAAGCGGCTAAAATAATATTTGCCATACATGCCATTATCCTCTACTTTTGCATCAGACGATTATCAGTTGAAATTTCCATGGATCGATTGATAATTGAACTAGAGTTATAAATCTAATGCAATAAATTATGAGAAGAAAAATTCATTTCTTACTATTCTTATTTCTCTGCATGGCTAGTATTCCACTAGCAGCCCAAGACATTGAAGTGAAAGGAGTAGTAACAGAAGCTACGACAAATGAACCTTTACCTGGAGTCACGGTAAGAGTTAAAGACAAAGACACCGGCACAATAACAGATGCAGATGGTAAATACTCCATCAAAGCAGGCAAAGGGAATACACTAGTATTCTCAACAATAGGTATGAAACAAATAGAAAGAGCTGTTACATCCGGAGCCCCAATCAATGTCACAATGGAAGAAGACAATATCGCTCTTGAGCAGGTGGTAGTGATCGGTTATGGTACAGTAAAGAAAAGTCATCTTTCGGGTGCTGTAGGCTCAGTCAGCGCAAAAGAGCTTAACGGACAGGTGGCTTCCAATGCCGCAACAGCCTTACAAGGAAAGATTCCCGGAGTATCAGTGGCAAGTTCCAGCGGTGACCCCAATGGAAGCATGACGATCAATGTACGTGGTATCAGTTCATTATCTAATAATGACCCGCTTTATGTAATCGACGGATCATTTGGTGACATCAGTATGGTCGATCCTAACGACATCACGTCTATTGAGGTATTGAAAGATGCCGCCTCAGCAGCTATCTACGGTTCACGCGCGGCAGGTGGCGTCATCCTTATCACGACTAAAAGCGGTCGCAAAGACACTCCTACCAAACTGGACATCAACCTCTTTACAGGTATCAGCCATAATCCTAAAAAGCTGAATGTTTTCAATGGAGAAGAATATAGCCGCTTTGCCCGTTACTATAAATTGGCTGGTGACGGCTTCGGAGCTGAAACGGGTGCAGTTCCTTTCGTCGGAGAAGGAACAGACTGGCAGGATGTCATGCTGAATACAGCCATGACCTACAAGGCCAACGCAACCATCAGCGGCGGTTCTAAAACCGGAGCCTATAGCGCATCTATAAGCTACCTGAACAAAGAAGGTATCCTGCGCAATACCGACCACGAGTCTTATAACATCCGCCTGAAAAGCGACTATTCTTTCCTGAATAACCGACTAACTATCGGACAGTCTATGATTGTTCGCCTGGCTCAAGGAAAAGGTAATATTGATCAGGATACAATGTTCGGTATCTTGCAATTCCCTTCAGTAGTTCCGGTATATGATCCGACCAATGCAACCGGATGGGGTACTTCTGCCAATATCAACCTGCCGAATCCTCTAGGATACTCTAATGTAATAGACAACACTAACGAAAGCACCAGAATTTTCCTGAATGCTTACCTGCAAGCCGAAATCATTAAGGACTTAAAATATAAGTTTAACGTAGGTATCAGAAAGGACCATACCAAATCACGTACCTATACGGGTATATATGACTTGGGAACTTTTGGGAAGAATGATGCTCCCGACTTAAAAGAAGGTTCATCCACATACGATTCATGGGTAATAGAAAACACCCTGAACTACGATAAAGTCTTCGGCAAACACAATATTTCTTTGTTAGCCGGTTATTCCGCCCAAAAAGACAAACATTACGGCCTGAACGGAAGCAACTCCGACATTCCGCAGTTTATTGAGACGATGACAGGTAACACAACCACCATGAGCGCTTCCAGCAATCTCAAAGAATTGGCACTGGTTTCTCTCTTCGGACGTGTTATGTACTCTTATGATGACCGTTATTTATTCTCCGCATCTATTCGTCGGGACGGTTCTTCACGCTTCGGCAAAGGACATCAGTATGGTAGTTTCCCATCCGTGTCTGTAGGCTGGAACATCAATCGCGAAAAATTCTTCAAGCCATTAGAGAATGTATTCGACCAACTAAAGATTCGTGCCAGCTACGGTAAACTGGGTAATCAGGAAATTGGGGACAATTATTACCCGACTATCAGTGTGGTGGGTAGTGGTATGAACTATCTTCAAGGCAACAATATCTGGTTCGGACAAATGCCCTATGTAAACGCCGTATCTCCGACTAACCTGACTTGGGAAAATACAGAGACTTACAACATCGGTTTAGATCTTAGCCTACTGAACGGACGACTGACAATGACAGCAGATGCTTATGTGAAAAACACGAATGATGTACTACTTCCTATCCCCTACGCCGGTTCTGCCGGTATCAGCGGATTCTCGATACAGAATGCAGGAAAAATACGTAATAAAGGTTTCGAGTTTGCGGTGAACTACCGTGGTTCTATTAAAGATAAGTTCAACTACTATGTAGGGGCTAATATCAGCACGGACAAGAACGAAGTTATCAAAATATCTACAGGTGGTGACAATATGACTATCTCCGGTTATTCGGCGCATGGTCAGGGCGGACGTGGTATCAATATGTTCCAGGAAGGTCATGCCATGTCTTATTTTAACTTAATTGAAACAGATGGTATTTTCCGCAGTGCAGAAGAAATTGAGAACTATAGAACAGCCGATGGCAAACTGATTCAGCCGGGCGCCCAAGTAGGCGACGTACGTTACAAAGACTGGAATGGCGATGGCTCAATAACCACCGACGACCAGCATGATGTAGGCAGCCCGTTCCCCGATATGACTTTCGGCCTGAGACTGGGTGGAGACTGGAATAATTTCGACTTTAACCTCTTCTTTGACGGTACGGTAGGAAATAAAATCTATAACTACCCGCGCTATCGCCTGGAATCAGGAAACTTCAACGGTAACTACAGTACGACGCTGGCTAACTCGTGGAGACCCGACAACCAGAATACCGACATGCCCCGCTTCTCCGTTACCGACGGTGCGGACAACAAATGGGCTTATACCGACAGATGGCTCGAAGACGGTTCATACATACGTTTGAAAACACTCGATATCGGTTATACATTACCCAAACAGTTGCTAAAAAAGATCAAGCTTGAAAATGTGAGAATCTATACTTCCATAGAAAATCTCTTTACGTTAACCAAATACTCCGGCTACACGCCCGACCTCGGTGAAAGCGGTGTAGATCTAGGTACCACTTACAATGTATTCACAAGAGGAATCGACCAGGGACGTTACCCGCTCCCACGTACATTCTCTTTTGGTATCCAAGTGAATTTATAAGAAAGAACTAACACGTATAATTGAATATAGTATGAAAATAAATTGGTTTTCATATATATGCATGGCAGTCCTTCTTTCAGGAATACTTAGTTCGTGCAATGAATCCAGCTTTCTGGATCTGAAAGATCCCAATCATTTCACGGGGGATAACTTCTGGAAAAACAAGGCAGATGCCGAGAGCGCTCTTGCCGCCGCATATTCTCCTATCAAGTACCAGATGTATGGTTATTTTGGGGCTTTTGACGGTTGGCTAAACCTGAATGGACGTGGAGACGATATCTTCACAATCACTAATGAAGAACCGGGCATGTGGGCTATCGCTAATTTCCAAAACTCACCGACTACGGGAAATGATCCTTATGGCGCACTCTTTACAGGAGTACAGCGCGCAAATGTTGTACTAAGATACATTGACAATGTACCGGCTACAGGAATCACCGAAGAAGACCGTTCCATGATTAAAGGTGAGGCACTTTTTTTGAGAGGTTATCAATATTTCCTGTTAGTTAATAACTACAAAGAAGTGCCCCTGCGTATCATTCCTTCTAATGAGGACGAGCCGAACAAACCGGCAGCCAGCGAAGCGGTACTCTGGAAACAAGCGGAAGATGACTTGACAGAGGCCATCAAATGCAACCTGCCCGTCACCCGTGTAGCAGATGAAAAAGGACGTATTGAGAAAGGAGCTGCTATCGCTATGCTGGCAAAGGTATATCTGACACAGCATAAATATCCGGAAGCTAAAGCTCAATTGGATTTATTATTAAAAGCGCCTTATTATCCGGGACGTTATAACCTAATGGAAAACTTCGCGGAGAATTTCACTACTGCCAAAGAAAACAACGAAGAATCTGTTTTCGAATTGCAATACAGCAGCGACGGCGACTTGACGTGGGGGAATGAAAGCGGCATCAACTTAGGAAGTTCTATTCCGCAATTCATCGGCCCGGTAAACTCCGGTGGCTGGGCAAAAATCATGCCGACTTCATTTATTGTCGGGCAGTTCATTTCTGAAGAACGCCCTGCGGGAGCCGATACCAAGTTTGACAAACGTATGTATCCCAGTCTGTTCTTTAACCCCGAAGCACTTGGCGATGTTGTGAAGAACGAGAGCTGGTACGGCGGAAATTATTCCATGGAGAAACTGTGGGAAGGCAATGCCGGTAAAATGGCCGGCGGTGCTCCAACTTTCAGCATGGGTGACGGTAAATTCCTTCTGAAGAAATACACTGCCTATTATGTAAACGACGAAGCGGCAGACAATATGGGAAACAAAGAAGGAAAAGCCAACAATGTACGTGTCATGCGTTTTGCAGAAGTACTGCTTATGTATGCCGAGGCTTGCGCCAAAACAAACGATGTGACAGGTGCCAGCTATGCCCTGAAACTTATCCGCGAAAGAGCCGGACTGGCAGACAAAACATTCACCCAGGATCAGCTTATGGATCAGATCGAACATCAATGTTTACTCGAATTTTTCGGAGAAGGGCACCGGTTTGACGACCTGAAACGTTGGTACACAACCAATGAAATCAAAACAATCCTCAAAGCAAATGACAAGCAAGGGGCAGACAATTTTCAGGAAAGGAACAGGTATTATCCGATTCCGACAGGCGAATTGAACAACAACTCTGCAATGCAACAAATAGATTTATGGAAATAATCTTTCCAATAACTTATAACAGAAAAATTATGAAAAAAATATATGCACTATTATTCGTATCCTTACTCTTATTTATAGGATATTCTTGTGAAGACGGTAGCCTGAGCCATGGTGATGTATACATCCCGGATCCCGTGGAAGAGTCGGACGAGGATGATGGTTTTGCGACAGAGCCTACAACAACGTCTGTTGTGAGGATGTCTATCGGCGAAGGACATCAGCATCAGATGATTGACGGATTTGGATGTGGTTTTGCAGAATGGTCTCACCGTATCTGGAACAATAACCACAGAGATGCCGTTATGGCAGACCTATTCGGTGACAATGGCTTGAAGCTAAACATATTCCGTGGAGAAGTATTCCCGCACTATCAGGACGACGTCACGGGTGAAATAGAATTTGGCATGGACCGTAACTTCAACCTGCCTGCCGACGAACCTAAATACATGAACAACTATTGGTTCAAATATCACGGTGCGGAATGTGCCGAACAGGTACAGCTAGGCCAGATGTGGCTGGTGGACTATCTATCCAGAAAGCATAAAAGCATGAAGTATATGTTCTCCGTATGGAGTCCACCTAAAAAATGGAAAGATAAAGACAGCAACTCCGGTGGCTCTCTGAAAGCTATTCATTATGAAGATTACGCCAATTATCTGATAGACTTCGTCAAAGAATACGAAAAGAAATTCGGAATAAACATTTATGGCTTATCACCTACCAATGAACCTGATAATACTTTCACTGCATGGTCTACTTGTAAATGGACTCCTGAACAATTGGCAGATTTCAGCCATAACACTTTCCGGAAATCTCTGGACGCGGCCGGATATAATGATAAAAAGATTATAATGGGAGAATGTTCCTCATGGTGGAAAGCAAGTTACTCGTCTTTCCTCACTGCATCCAATCAGTTCTTCAAGAAATGTCTGGAAAGCGAAGCTTCATTGGCAAATGACAACGTCATAGCGGCCGGACACGGATACAGTATGTCCAATTTAGATAATATCTTACCTTTCGATGAAGCAGTTAATGCCAATATTCCTGTATGGATGACCGAGAACTGTGACAACTTAAAACGTTCGGAGGACTGGAATGATGCCATGAAATGGGCAAGAAACTTCCATTACTATCTGGCACAAGCTAATGTAAATGCTTATATCTGGTGGGCCGGAGCCCGTCCTTGCAGCACGACAGGCGAGAACCTTATCCAGTTGGAAGAAGCCATACCGGGCACTACCTACTACAGAGTCCCCCGCTATTATACATACGGGCAGTTCACCAGATTCATCGAAGCCGGCAGTCATCGTGTAGATGTTGAGGCTATTCCTTCTGAAGAGAATCAATTCCCTGCAGAACTTCTGATGTCAGCTTATGTTAAGGATAATACTTATACCATCGTATTAGTGAACAGTTCGGAGAAGGAGTCATTCTCCACTTTAGTTGAGATTGAAGGAAAAAGTTTTCAGAACATGATTGCATACACATCCAGCGAAGACGTAAAATGGCAGCGCAAGAAGTTCAATCCTTCTTTAAGCGGGTTACGTTCCATTACGGTTCCCAAGCTCAGTGTGGTGACAGTTACTGGTAAGATAAAAGATATTGCAGCAGAATAATAGTCAAAATAATACTAGAATATCATGAAAAAGAATCGATTATATATAGCAGGATTCCTGCTTGCAGCCGTCAATTTGTTCTCCGGTTGCAGTGAAGATGATCCGTCCTATGCCAATCTGGTTGCGGACAAGCAGGAATTGACAATCAATCTAGATGAAAAAGCAGAAGGAGTGATTCAGATTATTCAGGGAAACGGTAACTACAAGGTTACCAGTTCGAACGAAGATGTGGTTACCGCTACAATCGACAATGACCAAATACAAGTGACAGGTTTGAAAGCCGGTGACGCAAATGTGACTATTACCGACTGGGCCAGGATGTCAACCAACGTAAAAGTAATTGTTGACCAATTGGTAGACTTGGTTCTGAAAGTATCTTCTACAGTTATGTATCCGAATGAAGACAAGACCATAGAGGTCTATACAGGCAATGGAGGATACAGTATCACTGTTGATAATCCATCAATAGCAAAGGCTGCGATAAATGATAAAGGGCAGATTCAAATTGAATCGCTGGCTCCGGGTACTGCCACTTTCACCGTAAAAGACAGACGGGACAAAACGACAGAACTCATCGTAAAAGTGAAAAAGAGAATGGTAGTCGACAATAGTGAAAATATCCCTTACTTAGTTATCGGCACTCCGGCTACTATCAAAATCCTGGATGGCAATGGTGGATATACCTGCACAGCAGGCGGTTCTGCAACTTACCTGAAATGCTCCATGTCTGAAGACGGTACAGAAGTGATAATTGAAGGACTTAAAAGATACCGTTACAACAACAAAGTCACTATCGCCGACCAGGACGGTGAAAAGATAGAAGTGACCATTACCGCTATTGACGATCCTTACCTGGAGAACCCGTCATATCGCTATATGCTGGCAGGTTCTTATTCTTACCAAAGCCTTTCTACTTCAAAAGTAGGAGAAATAATGCATTCGGCGGATTTCAACTTGTCGCAATTGCTTGTTAAGAGTTCGACAACTTCATCCGCATCCGGTTACGCGGTTCAGTTTACCGGCGATTTGGGAGTAGGCAGCAAGACGAATGCAACACTTTATAAGGTGACAAGAAACGCAGTAGACAAGAATGTAGGATATCCGATAGAAGATTGCCGGATTGATAAAGTAGAAGACGGCTGGTATTGGGTGAGTTTCCTGGAGCCCGGATACACTGTACGTTCCTATTTTATAACCAAAGAATAATTTATAAACTTGACACACATGTATTTCGGAAGTACCCCCATACTTTTGAAGTGACCAACATAAAAAGAGACTGTCCTTACAACACAGTATATTCCTTATTACTATCTGTATTGTAATCAGTCTCTTTTTATAAATTTTGAACAGATATGAATAGATATGATAACAGATTACGTATTCTTACAGAAGAATATGAAACGCTCATCTCACGTGAAAATAAAAGAATACGATCCAACAATGGCATATTTGAACGCTATAAATATCCTATTCTGACGGCAGCCCATACTCCACTCGAATGGAGATATGACTTTAATCCGGAAACAAACCCTTTTTTGATGGAACGTTTCGGTATTAACGCTGTATTCAATGCAGGAGCTATCAAATATAACGGAAAATATCTCATTATGGCACGAGTGGAAGGTTACGACCGTAAGTCGTTTTTCGCCATAGCCGAAAGTCCGAATGGGATAGATAATTTTCGTTTTTGGGAATATCCAATCCAGCTTCCCGACTTATACCCGGAAGAAACGAATGTCTACGATATGCGCCTTACCCAGCATGAGGACGGATGGATATACGGCATTTTCTGTTCGGAAAGCAAAGATCCGGACGCAGCCGCCGGAGATCTGACTTCTGCCGTTGCGGTAGCAGGCATCATACGCACCAAGGACTTAAGAAATTGGGAGCGTCTGCCTAATCTTATCTCTAAAAGCCAGCAACGCAATGTGGTACTCCATCCGGAGTTTGTCAAAGGGAAATATGCGCTTTACACCCGCCCTCAAGACGGGTTTATTGAAGCAGGCACTGGTGGAGGAATTTGCTGGGCACTAGTAGATGATATCACTCATGCAATAGTTAAAGAAGAGACGGTGGTAGAACAACGTTATTATCACACCATCAAAGAAGTGAAGAACGGTGAAGGGCCTCATCCTATCAAAACGCCACAGGGATGGTTGCACCTCGCGCATGGAGTCCGTGCTTGCGCAGCAGGACTCAGGTATGTGTTGTATTTGTACATGACCTCTTTAGATGCCCCCAATAAAGTGATTGCCCAACCAGGAGGTTACTTCATGGCACCCGTAGAAGAAGAAAGAATCGGAGACGTTTCCAACGTATTATTTTCGAACGGGTGGATTACAGATGAAGACGGAACGGTCTACATCTATTATGCTTCTTCAGATACACGGATGCATGTAGCTACCTCTACAATCGAACGACTTGTAGATTATTGCCTGCATACTCCGGAAGATAAACTTCGATCCGCTACGTCCGTAGAAAATATTTATCAACTGATAGAAGCTAATAAGGTGAAAGTATAGTAACTGAATTTTCAATATGGAAAGCACACCATCGCCATTCCTTCCGGAATTTGACAATGGCGTGCTTTTTCTGGTTCTTTCATTTTATTCATAAGATTGAGGCCTCAACAATATTCCTTTTTATAAACGATAAAATCGCATATCTTATCGTTTATACAGGGGAAAACCGACTTTTCAAAGGAAAACCAAAGTTGAAGTAAACACAGATATATTAATATAGTATCAGAATGAGTTAAAATAATATTTGTTTCCCCACTACTTTCGCCCTACTTTTGCATCAAATAAAATAATGATATATAAAAACCTAATCGAAATAACGATATGAAACTACACGAAATCGATATTCTCATCATTTGTGCCTATCTCATTGCCATGATTGTCATCGGACTCATACTGAAAAAACGGGCCGCACAAAATATGGACTCCTATTTCCTGGGAGGCAAATCACTGCCCTTCTATATGCTTGGCCTGTCCAATGCATCCGGGATGTTCGACATCACTGGTACGATGCTAATGGTTTACTGGGCATTTGCCTACGGATTCAAAAGCCTTTGGATTCCCTGGTTGTGGCCAGTATTCAACCAAATCTTTCTAATGGTTTATCTGTCCGTGTGGTTACGTCGTTCCAATGTACTCACCGGAGCGGAATGGATTAAGACACGTTTCGGTAAAGGTAAAGGATCGACTCTTTCACATACGATTGTTATCATCTTTGCATTACTTAGCGTACTCGGTTTTTTAAGTTATGGATTCATAGGTATTGGTAAATTTATGGAGATATTCATCCCTTGGGAAGTAGTATCTCCATTCATTCCTTTCAATGTGCCTGCAGAATATGTTCCTCATGTATATGGTATTTTCTTTACCACAATCGCTACTTTCTATGTAATGCTCGGAGGAATGTTGAGTATTGTATGGACAGACGTTGTGCAGTTCCTGATTATGACAGTGGCAGGTATCGTAATTGTTGTTATCGGAATGCAAATGGTAGCGCCGGACATGATTCATTCTTTCGTTCCGGCCGGCTGGGACTCTCCTTTCTTCGGATGGACGCTGGATATCGACTGGAGCAGCCGGATGAGCCTCTTGACGGAACGGATGGCGAATGAACCATATAGCCTGATTAGCATCTTCGTCATGATGGCCTTGCTCAAAGGAATATTTATGAGTATGGCAGGACCGGCGCCCAACTATGATATGCAGAAAATTCTATCTTGCAAATCCCCCAAAGAAGCGGCTATGATGAGCGGTTCCGTATCAGTCGTACTATTAATCCCCCGCTACCTGATGATTATGGGATTTGCTCTGCTGGCTATCTACTTCTTTAAAGAAGATGGCGGTCTGACACAAATGGAAGTGACACGAACGGATTTTGAAACCATCCTCCCCCATCTAATCACACGTTACGTACCTGTAGGATTAGCCGGAATCCTACTAGCCGGACTACTGGCAGCTTTCATGTCGACTTTTGCGTCCACTGTTAATGCCGCACCGGCTTATATCGTGAATGATATTTATCTGAAATATATCAATCCGAAAGCGAGTGTGAAAACACAAATACGCAGTAGCTATATTATTTCTGTCGCAGTAGTAGTTATCAGCACTGTCATAGGGTTCTTCCTGAAAGACATCAATGAAATATTCCAATGGATTGTTGGAGCACTCTTCGGAGGATACATCGCGGCCAACGTACTGAAATGGCATTGGTGGCGCTTCAATGGTGAAGGCTATTTCTGGGGAATGACCGCCGGAGTAATAGCAGCCATCGTCATGAAGTTCACTGTTCCCGACGCATGGGTACTCTATTTCTTCCCCGTACTGTTCGGAGTTTCCCTGATAGGATGCATCGCAGGAACCTATAGCGCACCTCCAACAGACGAAGAGACGCTCATCAACTTCTACACCCGTGTACGCCCATGGGGATGGTGGAAGCCGATTGAAGAAAAAGCATTGGCCCGTTACCCTCATATCCAGCCAAACCGCAACTTCAAAAGAGACGCATTCAACGTGGCAATCGGCATTGTGTGGCAATGCAGCCTTACCATTATCCCAATGTATCTCGTGGTCCGCCAGCAACTGGGGCTCTGGAGCTCTATTGCATTGCTTCTGGTTACGACCTTGATACTAAGAAAGACTTGGTACAAGCCTCTGTGTAAAGAAGAAATCAGATACAATGAAGAAATAAAACAACTAAAACAAAATAAGGAATAATTAGCTTAACACACTAAAAATTGAGAACCGACCATGAAAAGACTATCTGTAATTCTGGTATCATTTTTACTATATCTGCCTCTATGCGCTCAATTTAAGGGAACAGTTTCTGTCGACACTAATCAATCGGGCATAGTTGATAAAGGCGATAAGCCGCTAGCGGGAGTTATGGTAACAGATGGATTGAACGTAGTAAAAACAGATAAGAAAGGTCGGTTCTCTTTGCCGGGATTCGAGAAAACAAGATTCATAAGTATTACAACTCCCACGGGATTTGAAACACAACAATTCTACCTTTCTACCAAAGAGAACAGAAAAAGCTACGATTTTATCTTAACTGAAAGCGAGCGGACAAAACCCAGAAAACATTCTTTCGTGCAAATCACCGACACCGAAGTGACGGGTGGAATGGGGCGTTGGGTAACCGATCTCCAGCAATACATTCACAATGAGAAGCCTGCCTTCCTCATTCACACCGGAGATATCTGCTACGAACCGGGACTCACCATCCACAATCAAGTGGTAAACGCACAAACAATGGATTGTCCTGTTTATTATTGCATCGGTAATCATGACTTAGTGAAAGGCAACTATGGCGAAGAGCTTTACGAATCTCTCTATGGTCCGACATGGTATTCATTTGATATAGGTAACGTTCATTATGTAGTCACCCCAATCGACCACGGAGATAACCCGACCAACTATACCCAAAAAGATGTATACAACTGGCTAAAAAACGATCTTGCTCTCATAAAAAAAGACCAGGCACTTATCCTTTTCAATCACGACTTATTTACTCCAAATGACTCTTTCGTCTTTAAAGCAGATGACGATCATCTGCTTGATTTTCGTTCTTTCAATACCAAAGCCCAAATCTACGGACACATGCATTACAACTATGTCCGCAACCAAAATGGGATTTATACAATCTGTACCGGCACATTGGATAAAGGAGGCATTGACCACTCCCCTTCTTCTTTTAGAGAAATAAAAGTAGACGCAAACGACAATATCACCACCCAACTGCGATATGCTTTCATCGAGCCACAAATCGCAATAGTCTCTCCGATGAATAATCAGACGGCCGCAGCCTGCACCATCACTGAAGATCAGCTTCCTGTTTCCGTCAATACATATTATTCGCAGGCAAAAACGTCTCACGTTTCTTATATCCTAAGCGATTCGGAAAATAATCAAGAAATAGCAAAAGGCGATCTAGCCTCCCGTACTGAATGGAATTGGAGTGGAAACATTCAAATGCCAGCCAATGAAATGGGGAAAAAACTAAATCTTACAGTGACTTCATTCTTCAGCAACGGAAAGAAAGTGACTGCTACCAGCCAGTTTATCTATCAAAAGGACTTCAAATTATCCACTATTGCAGGTGAAGACTGGAATACATTACTTCAAAACGCAGCACACTCCGGCGGAGTCAACAACTCTCAAATCAAGCTCCCCCTGCAATTACAATGGACAGCTAATACAGGCAGTAACATTTTTATGTGTTCTCCCATTATCGCCGGACAGAAAGTATTTATCGCTACCACCGACGATAATGTATCACTGAACACATTTATCTGCGCATTTGATTTTAATTCCGGCAAACTGTTGTGGAAATTCCGTACTGCAAATTCTGTTAAGAACACAATAGCCTGTGAAAATGGAATTGTAGTGGCTCAAGACGCCTCCTGCAACCTCTATGCCTTAGACAGTGAATCAGGGAAATTACTCTGGAAACAATCTATTAATTTGGACAGCTATCCCTATCTGACTGAAGGCTTGACAGTAGGCAAAGGAGTGGTCTATGCCGGAATCGGCGCCGGACTATCTGCCTACAACCTAAAAACAGGACAAACGATATGGATTAACAAGGACTGGAAACAGCGGGAAGGTTCTACTACAACACTCACTATTGCCGGAGATGTATTAGTCAGCGGAACCCAATGGGGAGGTTTATACGGCAATGATATCCACACAGGAAAGCAACTCTGGAAACTATCTGATAACGGACTTGGCAACCGGGGAGCCTCTCCTGTCTATAAAAACGGGAAATTATGGATTATCTCTTCCAAGAGCTTCTTCACAATAAAGCCACAAACCGGAAAAGTATTGCAACAAAAAGAGTTATCAGCCAATCTGGACGTAACATCCACGCCACTTATTACCGAACAGGAAATTATCTTCGGCACTGCCGACCGCGGAGTTTTCGCACTGGACAAAGCTACGCTTTTCAATAAATGGAGAGCAGAGACTTTGCCTTCGCTGGTATACACAGCTCCTTATTCCACCACTCCGCAAGCCGGAGTAGAAACAAGCCCAGTGGCATCACAAGGAGTTATTTACATCGGAGCTTCCGATGGTTATCTATATGCTATCGACCGGACAACGGGAATTATAAAAGACAAATATAATCTCGGAGCACCGATATTCTCAACCGTAGCCGTATCAGGAAACCGGATGATTGTCTGTGACTTTGCAGGAAATGTTTATTGCTTTATATCAAAATAAACTTATTCCTCATTATCGTAATGTATAAACCCAATCGGTCGTCGATGCTTTGATTTCAGAGATTCCGTTTTTTCTTTATCGGCCAATTCTGATAAAGCCAGATAAATACTATCCAATTCCTTCCGGGTATCTTCACTGAGGTCGTTTATGGCTTCCAAAGTCTCCTCGCCGATTTGGTTAATCATTGCGAATGCTTTACTTCCTTGACTTTCCAGTTCTTGTATGCGCTGTCTCAGTTCGTCTATTTCTTGATTCTTGGTATCACTGGCCAAGACATATTGACGAATACTGACAAAGGCACGCATAATATTAATATTGACCTTAATAGCAACTGTTGAATGCAGAACGCTTGAAAGCATGGCTACCCCCTGTTCCGTAAACGCAAATGGAGTGTAAGCACTAAAATTATATTGGGGTATCCCAATTTGGGATACCCTACTGGACAACAAGCAGTTAGCCTCTTCATTTGTCAATTCAAACATGAAATCATCTGGAAAACGTTCCATATTACGCCTCACAGCACGCTTCAATAACCGTGTTTCTGTTCCATAGAGTTCCGCCAAATCAAAATCAAGCATTACCTTCTGTCCCCGAATCTCATATATCTTATTCTGAATAATTTGTAGTTCCATGATATGTGTTATAGTATTTCGAACAAAGGTAGCCCTAAATTCAGTTTAAACAACTACTAATTGCTTTTTATTTTCCAAAACCGACCTGCCTCTCACACAGTTTTTGCCACCCTCTGCGTTGTACTTTGAAGATTATCACGTATCTTTGCTTCCTCAATCATAAATACGAGATATGGCTATTACAATCAAGAAAGTCTCTACAAAGAGAGAACTTAAGAAATTTATCCGTTTCAATTACAGAATGTACAAGGGC